>ERZ651768.336-NODE-336-length-36153-cov-11.992654_pt1 | contig 36153 bp, 29 predicted proteins | sample MGYA00514754_ERZ651768 | MGnify/ENA metagenome assembly ERZ651768
CAGGCGCACCGTTCCGGATGGACGACGACCCCTGGCGATTGCTTCCTGCTCCCAATTTGGGCGAGCACAATGAAGAGATCTTGGGCGGACGTCTGGGATTTTCCCGCGGGGACTTGTCCCAACTTGCGCCTGAAGGCGGGGAATAGGCCAAATATGACGACGAACGACCTTGCACTAAGCGGACTGAGGATATTGGACCTGAGCCAAGTGGCGGCCGGGCCCTACGCGACCATGTTTTTTGGCTTCATGGGGGCCGAGGTGATTAAGCTGGAGTCCCGATCCCGGATGGACATCAATCGGGGCCGGGCCAGGCCGGGGCCCCGCGACCCACGGGTATACCCCGGCGGAGAGCAGGGTGAACGCCCCTGGGACCGCACCGCGCACCACGTGCACCGGAACATCAACAAACTGTCGGTCACACTAGACTTGACCGACCCTCGCGGGAAGGGACTTTTCCTTGGCCTGATCCGGGTCAGCGACGTGTTGGTGGAGAATTACCGCGGATCGGTGATGGACCGGCTGGGACTGGGCTATAAAGCCATGTCCCGAGAAAATCCGCAGTTGGTCTACCTGAAGATCAGCAGCCAGGGAGCTACCGGCCCCGAAGCCAACTACGGCTCCCTTGGCTCCACCCTGGAACAGACGGCGGGTTTAGCCTCGATCACCGGATACGACAACGGGCTGCCTCTAATGACCAACGAGGTCTTTCCCGATCCAGTCGTGGGTATCTTGACCTTCGGCGCGCTGATGGCTGCGTTAAGGCGGCGGCGCCAGACCGGCCACGGATGCCTAGTCGACCTCTCCCAAAGGGAAGTCACTTCCATGCTGCTTGGCGAATCGGTACTGGATTTCTCGGTTAGCGGCCGGGTGGCCGGGACAATGGGAAACAAGCACCGGGACATGGCACCTCAAAACGTTTACCCATGCACGGGTGACGACATGTGGGTTGCGGTCTCGGTCGGCTCCCAGGACGAGTGGGCTGGTCTATGCCGGGCCATCGGTCAGCCTGAATTGGAAACTGACGCCAGGTTCCAAGACTCTAAAGTCCGCCGCGAAAACCATGACGCATTGGACGAGATAATCTCGTCATGGACTCACCAATACGATCACTACCAGGCCATGCACCTGCTCCAAGCGGAGGGAGTGCCCGCCGGTGCGGTGCTCAAGGGCAGCGATACCATCGTCGAGCCCCACCTGGATGCCAGGGGGTTCTGGGATGTGGTCGACCACCCGGAAACGGGCATCTACAAACAGACGACTCTCCCTTGGGTGCTATCCAAGAGCCCTAGGCAAACGACTGTGCCGGCGGCATCGCTGGGTGAGCACAATTACCAGGTGCTGGGCGGCCTGCTGGGCATTTCGACCAGCGAGATCGACGACCTGGTAGCCAGCGGAATCACCGGCGACGTGCCCAATCCCGACGCCTAACCTAAAGCCCCATCGCCGCCAACCCGACCTTAGCCAGTTCATCATCAGCGTTGTGCCCGCGTATACCACCAACACCGATACCGCCCAGGATAGAGCCGTTCTGGATGATGGTTACGCCGCCCTGTTCATAGGTGATCATCGGGTCGCCGTTCTCACTGACACTTTGGCCGATGCTGGACATATTCTGTCCCCAATCGCCGCTGTTGATGCCCAGAATGGCGGCGGTGTAGGCCTTGCGAACGGCGTGTCTTCGAGTGAACACCCGGGCATTGTTCATCTTGGCGAAGGCTTCCATGTTCCCGGAAGCGTCGACGATAGCCATGCAGACCGGCGTTTCCGATGTTGCCTGGGCCTGGTCCATCATCGCTTTCATGGCCGCCTGCACCTGGTCCAGTGTCAGATTGTGTTCAGCGATGGACATGCAGGGACGCGAGTTTTCGTTGTGCGTTGACATCTAGTCAACCTCCTTAGTCTAGTGGGTTTGGTAAAACACACCTGGGATTGTACCAACAGGGCAGTGATAGTTTGCGTGTAGAATACCGGAGGCGCACATTACCCCAGAATAGTACGGAGTTCACACGATGCGATTGGGAGTAATCTCCGACACCCACAACCCCAGCGTTGGTGAGGAACCACCGCAGGAGGTTGTATCAGCCTTTGAGGGCGTGGACGCGATAATCCATGCTGGTGACATCTACCAACCTTCATGCCTCGACTGGCTGGAGAAGATCGCTCCGGTCTATGCTGTTGAGTTGGGCGCCAAGGCACATTTCAACGAAGATGCCCGGGTGGTGGACATGTTTCGTGTCCTAAATCTTGGGGGACACACCATCGGCCTCATCCATGACCTGTTGGTGCCGGGCATGGCCCAGGAAGTCACTGAGTTCAGTCCTCTGTCCAAGTATTTCCCACCGGACACTTCTCTATCCACCGCCCTTGAGAAAGTATTTGACACAGAGGTCGATATCGTGATTTTCGGCCACACCCATTATCCAGTGGTTGAAGAGTTCCAGGGGATATTGATGTTGAACCCAGGCAGCCCCAGCCTGCCCAAACAGATACGGCGATTGGGCCAGGTTGCGGTGCTCGAACTTGACGGAGACCGCAAGAGCGCAGAGATCATAGAACTTTCCACCTTTAGCTGACCAAGGAGGCCTTTGATGGGGCCGCAAGGACCTTCGTTATTATTGGAACAATTCGGCCCGTTGCAGGGTGTTCGGGTCCTGTCGACAGGCACCATCGTGGCCGAGCCCGTGGCTGCCGGTATGGCGGCGGAGATGGGCGCCGAGGTCATCCACATCGAACGGCCCGGAGGTGGCGAGGACTGGCGGCATGCAGAGTTCCCCATCGAAACTCCGGATGGCGAACAGGTAGCCAGTTCCTGGGTACAGGACCGGCGGAACACCTACTACACGACTCTGGATTTCAGTACATCGGAGGGGCAAAAGATTTTCCTCAATCTCATCCGGCGCACCGATATCTGGATGGAGAGTTCTAAAGCCCGCACCTACGACAAATGGGGGCTGGATGACGCGGCCATTCTTGAGGCCAATCCAAGCATCGTGATCTGCCACGTTTCCGGTTTCGGGCAGGACGGCGACCCCGAATACGTCAGACGCGCATCATACGACTTCACCGCCCAGGCTTTCGGCGGAATGATGAACTTAGCCGGAAATCCCGACCCCGACCCGCCATCGCGGGCCGTGCCGTGGACGGCCGATTACATCACCGCGCTTTTTTGCCTTTGGTCGTCGCTGGCAGCGTATATCCACGCCCAACGGACTGGAGAAGGTCAGGTGATCGACCTGGCCCAATTCGAGGCGGTGCACCGCATCTTGTCGGGGACGATGATCGCCTACCACGAGTTGGGAATGGTGCGGGAGAGAGCGGGTAACAAGGCCGGCAACGCCCAACCGTGGGACACCTTTAAAGCCAAGGACGGCTGGGTAGTGGTGGCCGCCATCGGACCGGTCGTTTACTCCCGGGTGTGCGTTGTGCTCGGTCTGGACCCGGACGATGAGAAATGGGTCTCGGCCCGGCGCGAGATCGAGTCCCCTCAGGGAATCGAGTTCGACGCCATCCTGCGGGGTTGGGTGGAGGAACGGACGATGGACGAGGTTGTAACGGCTCTGAACGACGCCCAGGTGGGCTGTAGCAAGATCATGAATGCCCAGGAAATGGCCGAGAACTCACACTACCAGCAACGGGGTATCCACGTGGAGTGGGAGGACGAACAACTGGGCAAGACCGTGAAGGGGATTGGCGTAGTCCCCAAATTCTCGAAAACCCCCGGCAAGATCTGGCGCGGCTCTGTGCCCGTCGGCCACGACAACGATCTGGTCTATCGCGACCTGCTAGGGCTGGATGCGCAGGCGCTTCAGGATTTGTCGCAGCGCGGGGTTATATAGGGTGAATTAGCCATCAACCGTCCCGTGCTCCCGAATAGCCCGCCATAACCTCTCGGGCGTATACGGGGCGTCGATGTGGCGGACACCGGAGGGAGAGATGGCATTCATCACGGCGTTGGCAATCGCTGCCGGGGAGGGAACGGTGGAGACCGAACCGATGCCTTTGGCGCCCAAAGGATTGGTTGGCGAGATTGTGTCGATCGTGTCCAGCGTTAGGTCAGGGATCATTGTCGACCTTGGGAGGGCGTAGTCCATCAGGCTGCCAGTTAGCGGTTGTCCTTCCTCACTGTAGACGATGCTTTCAGTCAGAGCTTGCCCAATACCTTGGGCTATCCCGCCATGAATCTGCCCCTCGACGATCATGGGATTGATGATCTGTCCACAATCATGCACGCCAACATAGCGCAGGATCTTCAATGCGAGCGTGTCCTGGTCCACCTCGACCACCACTGCATGGGCACCGAATGAGACAGGGCTTTGGGGAAGGGTGTACTCATGCTCAAAGTCCAGTCCCGACTCCATCGCCGCTAGTTTTTCGAAGGGGATCTTTGTGTCAGGATGATGAAGATCGAAAACTTCTCCATCCGAAAACTTGATATCCGCTGCGGGACAGGAAAAGATCTTGGACGCGAAGCCGGCTAACTTTTCGCGCGCTTCCTCAAGGGCCAGTTGGACGGCGGATCCACCGATGATAAGGCCCCGGCTGGCGCTGGTGCCGATGCCATGAGGATATATGGCAGTATCGCTGTGGTGTACTCGCACCTGGCTAGGGTCCACTCCCAGTGTTTCTGCTGCGATCTGGGCAAATGTAGTCTCGGTACCCTGGCCGTGAGGCGAAACGCCGGTGTAGACGTCGATCTGCCCGGAAGAGTCTATCCTTACTCGCGCGCTCTCAACCCGGTGTTCTCCCCCCGCTCCGGAAGATTTTATGAACGTCGCCAGTCCGACGCCGAGATAAGGATCACCTGGCCGTCGCTGCTTGATCTTTTCTTGCCAAGCCGAGTATTCAACCAACTCTAAGGCGCGGTCTAGCGCCAGCAGATAATCGCCCGAATCATACATGTTGCCGGTGCAGGACTTATAAGGGAATGCATCTTTGGAGATGTAGTTACTACGCCTGATCTCTGCCGGGTCCAGTCCCAGGTCCTTAGCGATCAGGTCCAGCGTCCGCTCGATACAGAAGGCTGCTTCCGGGCTTCCGGTGCCCCGGTAGGCGGCGACAGGAGTCTTGTTGGTGATAACGCCTAACAGGTCCACCCTCACTGCGGGGACGTCGTAGGGCCCGGTTATCCGGCGGGCAGCATTGAACAACGGGAAGGGAGTGGTGAAATAAAAATAGGCCCCAATGTCCGCCAGGATACTCGCCGATATGCCCAGTATCACACCCTTCTTATCGACGGCCACCTCCACATCCAGGCTCATGCCCCTGCCATGGTAGGTGATCAGGTTCTCCTGGCGGTCCTCGACCCACTTAACCGGTTTCTGTAACCGCAGAGCAAGAAAGGGCATCAGGACATCTTCAGAGAACATACAATCTTTGATGCCGAAGCTGCCACCCACATCGGGGGCCACAACGCGAATGGACTCTTCCGACCGGCCGAGCATTTGCGCCAGATACCTTTTGATCTGGTTGGGCGCTTGGGTGGAGTCCCAAACGGTCAGCAGATCGCCGGAGGCGTCGTAATTGCCGATGACGCCCCGCGTTTCCATAGACGACGGCGCAAGGCGGGGAATCTCATATCTCTGGCGGACTATGTGAGCAGCTTGGGCAAATGCCTTTTCAATGTCACCGCCCTCTTGGACCGATCGCATAGCCACATTGGTCCCCAAGTGCGGGTGGATGACCGGCACATCTTCGTTGGCGGCGTCAACTGGGTTTACGACCGGGATGAGAGGCTCATAGTCCACGGTCACCAATTCGGCGCCGTCCCTGGCCAGGTACGGGTTTTTGGCCACCACCACCGCTACAGGCTGGCCAACGTAACACACTTTGTCCTGGGCCAGGACCGGATGTTCCGGTGGGTTGAATTCGTCCACAGAACGATCCCCCATGGGTCTGATTGGCAGGTCCGGTAATTTACCAGCGAGGTCAGCCCCAGTAAGTACTTCCACTACCCCATCTAGCTCTATGGCATCGACGACATTTATTGAACGGATGCGAGCGTGGGCGTGTACGCTGCGCACCACAGCGGCATGAAGCATGTCCGGCAATTTGATGTCGTCGATGAATACGCCATCACCGATTACCAATCGGGCGTCTTCGAACCTTTTTATCGACCGTCCCAGGTAGATCAATCGTTCCTCCTGTTGCCTGCTCGTATCACTGACACATCGATCAGAAACTCTGAACCTAGGGCGCCGCTGCCTTTTCCGCCGTGATCAGGCCTAACTGGGTCGGCAAAGGGATCGTCTTCGGGGTATTGAATCCCGCATCTTCTAGCCATGAGACGACTTCGGCGCCTTCGCGGTCACCTGCTCCGGGGTTGAAGACCACCAAGACGTAAAGGTCTTCTAGAGTATCCAGGCGTTTGCGCCCGGGGTTGTCTTCAAGGCGCATATAGTCTTGGACTATGACCAGTCCACCAGGCGCAAGAATCTCGAAAGCGAGCTTGAACAGCTTTTGGCAGTCCTCTTCAGGCGAGATCAGTACAACCCCGGAGATCAAGCAAACGTCATATCCAGTCCCGAGGTCGGTCTCAAAAAAACTGCCTTCCAGCAGGGTTATCCGGTCCGCTAGGCTGCTTTGCTCAACTAGAGTCCGGGCGATTCTTAGCGGTTCTTTCTGATCGACGACCACTGCCTTAAGCTGCCGGTTGGCTTCACAGAGGGCGATACTGTAGCTGGCGGCCCCGCCGCCCAGGTCGATGAGATTTCGTTTGTCTCGAAGATCGACGTTCTCGACCAATTGGCGGGATTGACCCGAGGTCGCCCGGTTGTGCTGGCCGGTCATGTAATTGGTCCAGTAGGTGTCTGGGTCTACGAACCCGGTCTCGAATGGCAGAATGGTCTTGCCGTCCTTGATGACCTCGTCCAAGCGGCCCCAGGAAACCCAGGTGTTCGTATGGTGCAGGGCATGGTCTCCAACGTAGGAATCCTTTCCCTTGACCAAAAAGCTGGACGCGTTTGAGGAGTTGGTGAATTTTCCGGTCGATTCTTCCAGCAACTCCAGGACTACACAACAGTCCAAGAAGGCTTGAGTGTACCTTGGCGACGCACCCAGGGAATCGGCAACTTCCTGGTAGGTGAGGGCCCGGTCTTCCAAGAGAGCAAAGACATCTAGCTTGATCGCAGCGCGCAAGATGGCGGAATACCAGAAGCTCCGCGCCATTTCCCTAACGAATTCTGGGCCGGTGTTGGTCGACGGGCCGGGCTGAGTCATCGAATCATTCCTTATAGTCACAAACACCCCGGCAATTGAGCCGGGGTGTTTGTTATTAGCTTCAGGTGAGAGCGAGATCCTCTCCGGACTTTTTGGCTCCCTATTCCCCGTCTTTGGCCCAAAGGGCTTCTAGAACATTGGCCGGGGACATGGGGAGCACGTCCATGCGGACTCCCGCGGCATTGTGGATGGCGTTGGCCACCGCGCCCATGGGAGGCACGATGCACACTTCACCAACTCCGCGGACTCCGAAAGGATGGCCCGGATTGGCGACCTCGACGATAACGGTGTCGATCATCGGCAGGTCTAAACTAGTGGGCATCCGGTAGTCCAAGAACGACGAGTTGGACATCTCGCCCGAGTCGTTGTAAACGTACTCCTCGTTGAGCGCCCAACCAATCCCCTGGGCCACACCACCCTGCAATTGACCTTCCACATAACTGGGATGGACGGCCTTTCCGACGTCCTGAAGGGCGGTGTAGCGTAGGATGTCTACTTTACCGGTATCTGGGTCAACTTCCACATCTACTATGTGCACGGCGAAGGCGTTGCCGACGCCCGCCGGATTCACATTTCCCCGGCCTACGATCGGACCGCCGGTGCTATTCAACCGCGCCGCGATCTGTTTGAAGTTTAACTTCAACTCAGGGTCCGACTTGTGAGAAGCAAGGCCCTCTTTGAACTCCACGTCTTTGACATCAATCTCCCAGATCCGCGCAGCCCTCTCGATGATCTGCTGCTTAATATCATGGGCCGCCTCATAAGAAGCCCAGCCAGACTTGAATGTGGCGCCGCTACCGGCGGTCAATGAAGTGTATCCCACGGCATCGGTGTCGCCCACCGATGGGTGGACATCTTCAGCGGGAATTCCCAACACCTCGGCCATCTGGATGGCCATAGATACCCGACCTCCGCCGATGTCGGGCGACCCCTCGGTCAGGCTTACGGTCCCATCGCCATTCACGCTGGCGGTTGCGCAGGCCGGTCCGGTACCGTTGAACCAGAACCCAGCGGCAACGCCCCGGCCCCGGTTCGGGCCTTCAAGGGTTGATTTGTAGTGGTCGGTTTGCATGGCCGCGGCCAAGGTTTCTTGATAGCCCACGGTCTGTAACACTGGGCCAGGAATCCGGCGACTCCCTTCTTGGGTGCCGTTCTTGACCCGGAATTCCAGCGGGTCCATGCCAAGCTTCTCGCAGATCTCGTCGATGACAGATTCCGTAGCGAAGGCCGCGGCCGGCACACCCGGGGCGCGGTAGGCGGCGGCTTTGGGTTTGTTGACCACCACGTCGTATCCTTCGATTCTGCCGTTGGCGACCTCGTAGGGAGTCAGAACGCATTGACAGGCCTGAACTATGGGAGAGCCAGGGAAACCGCCGGCTTCGTACATCATAGTGACGTCCGCTGCGGTGATCATCCCCTCTTTGTTGGCGCCGATCTTCACACGAATAAAACTACCGGAGGTTGGGCCGGTTGCTTCAAATACCTCGGGGCGGGCCATGGAAATCTTCACTGGGCGCCCCGCTTTCTTGGAGAGCGCGGCGGCCACCGGCTCCAGGTAGATAACCGTCTTTCCTCCGAAGCCTCCGCCGATCTCCATGGGCACTACCTTGATCTGGGAAACAGGTATGCCAAGGACCAGGCTTGTGAGGTCCCGAATCTGAAAATGGCCTTGGCTGCTGCACCAAACGGTCAATTTTCCGTCTTCGCCCCACATCGCGGTGGCGGAGTGGGGTTCGATATAACCCTGATGCACGGTGGCGGTCCGGTACTCCCGTTCCACTATGATGTCTGCTTCTTTGAACCCTTTTTCAGCGTCGCCCAGCTCAAAGACGAAATGGTTGGAGATATTCGTAGCTTTCCCCGCATCATCATCGTCGCGCAGTCCACCGGGACGGATATTCACATTTTGAGAGTTGGCCAGGCGTTCGTGCAAAACAGGGGCATCGTCTTTCATGGCCTCGATGATGTCGGTCACGGCCGGCAGGACCTCGTAATCCACGTCAATCAATGCAAGTGCCTCTTCCGCTACCTGCAGACTGGTCGCTGCCACTGCCGCTACGGCGTGGCCTTTGTATAGGGCCTTTTCGGAGGCCATACAGTTGTTGCTGATCCACTTGGGGTTGGCCATCGCGCCTTCACCCAAGTCGGCTACCTTGCCGCTTGGCTGAGCGAAATCCGCAGAGGTCACCACTGCCTTCACGCCTGAGAGAGCTAGGGCTCGGGTGGGGTCGATGGCCTTGATTCGCGCATGGGCGTGGGGGCTGCGCAGAATCTTCCCATGAAGTAGTCGAGGAAGAGTCATATCGGCGCTGTAGCGCGCCCGGCCGGTTACCTTATCGTTGCCGTCGTGGCGGATGGGCCTGCTGCCGACCACGTTGAATTCTTCATTTGAAAGGACCACATTGGAAGCCATACTTTTCTCCTGTCTGACCGGCCTATTTTTCGGCCTGAGTCCCAGACTGAAGGGAGTTTAGCATATGCCGAGCCTGCTTACTGTTTACACATGACTGGTTGCTGGCATTTTAGGTGTTCCCAGTTGATGCAAAAGCATGGTAGTCTCGGACTGAGATTTCTCAGACGCCGATAAATCCTGTCATCAAAACCTATGGAGCCGCACGTGACCAGCTGGACCGACGACCAACTTTCCTCTATCGACAAGATGCTCAATCCCCGCTCGATCGCCGTCGTCGGGGCCACGCCGCGTTTGCAATACGGCGGCCGGATGCTGGCCGCGGCGTTGAAGGCTGGGGACCAGGTCAGCGTCTATCCGGTGAACCCACGTTACGACGAAGTCATGGGTGTCAAGTGCTATCCCAGCGTCAGCGACCTTCCCGAAGTCCCAGACGTGGTCGGCGTGGTTGTCTCCTCCGGGCAGGTCCTGAATGTGCTGAACGAATGCCACCAGAAGGGGACCAGAGCGGCCATCGTTATCTCCGCAGGGTTCTCAGAGCGGGGGACTCAGGAAGGGCGGGACCTTCAAGCCCAATTGGGGGAATTCGCCAGGGAATCGGGACTGCGGATAAGCGGCCCTAACTGCCTGGGGTTGGCCAACGTGAAGGACAACATCTGGGTCAGTTCATCTTCCCGCGGAGCCGAGGGACTCGGCGGGCCAGTGGGGCTGGTCTGCCAGAGCGGCGCGTCGGCGTTCGGGCCGTTCCTGAACCGGGCGTTGGACAGTGGCATCGGACTGAGCTACATCATCTCAACGGGCAACGAGGCCGACCTGGATTTCTCGGATTTCGTGCGTTACCTGCTAGATGACGATGACACCAAAGTGATTGCTGGATTCGTGGAAGGATTCAAAGACGCCAGCAAATTTATCGAGATAGCCAAGCTCGCGGCGGAACGCGGCAAGCCAATCGTCCTCATAAAGATCGGCCGGTCGGACCTGGGCGCCAAGGCGGCCCAGTCGCATACCGCCGCGCTCACCGGCCTGGACGCGCTTTACGACGCCTCCCTGTCCCAGTACGGTGTGATTCGAGTCGCTGACTATGACGAGCTTTTGGAAGTTTCCAACCTTCTGGCCAACTCCCCGCCACCACCGGCCCAGGGCTTGGCAGTGGTGTCCCACTCCGGAGGAATCAGCTCCCTGACGGCCGACATGTGCGGCCAGGTGGGCTTGGACCTGCCTGAACTCAACGACACCGCTCGGGACGGAATCAACGGTGTGTTGAAAGGGTTCGGATGGGCGTCCAATCCTTCGGACGTCACCGGATTCGCCAACAGCGATTCCTTCCCGGAGATTATGCAGTTCATGGCCGACGACCCGGCGATGGGCACGCTGGTGGTGGCCAGCTCCGGCGGCGACGCCCAGGCAGAGCAGGTTATCGCCCAGCGGGACCTGGCCAAAGAGATGGCTCTGGCGTTCCTTTGGACAGGCAGCCGGAGAGAATCTGCGGGCCTGGATATGTTGAAAAGGGCTCGCATCCCGGTGTTCTACACCCCCAACCGGTTGGCGACCGGTGTCCGCAGCCTGCTTGATTACCACATCTGGCTTGGACGCCGAGGCCAAGCTGGTTTCCCTGAGATTCTAAGCATCACCACCGAGCAACAGACTGTTGCCAACAAGCTGGCCGTGAAGGGCGGGGTCGCACTTTCAGAGCACCAGAGCAAGCACCTGTTGGCCGAGTGGGGCGTGCCGGTCACCACGGAAACCCTAGTTCAGACCGCAGACGCCGCGGTGGAAGCGGGAAATGAGATTGGATACCCGGTGGTGTTGAAAGCAGATGTTACCGGCGTGCCACATAAAACAGAGGCCGGGCTGGTCAAGTTGGGACTCGACGACGAAGCTGCAGTGCGGGCGGCTTACGATGAGGTAACGTCTAACGCTACGAACGCCGGCGCAGGTATGAACGGAGTGCTCGTACAGGAAATGGTCTCCGACGCCGTGGAAGTGATAGTTGGAGTCAGTTACGACTCCCAGTTGGGAGCAACGATTCTCTTTGGCTCCGGCGGAGTGATGGTCGAGGTCTACAACGACGTTTCCCTGCGCCTCTGCCCCATCGACGAAAGCGATGCCCTAGAGATGATTGCCGAAGTAAAAGGGGCCCGCCTATTGGAGGGGTTCCGGGGACAGCCCGCAGCCGACATCGCCGCCCTGTCCGATACCCTAGTACGCGTTTCTCAACTGGGTGCCCAACTCGAAGGCAGCCTCGCTGAGCTGGACATCAACCCGCTGATGGTCCTGCCCACAGGACAAGGGGTCAGGGCGGCCGATGCGGTGGCGATTTTCCAGCCTTAGACCTTGCTTATGCTGCGTCACGGGCAGCTTGTTTCTCAACGTCCCTTAGACGGCAGTCCGTGGATGTAGACATCAGCACTTTGGCCCATTCATCCACCGGCACTTCGATCATGCGACCAGCGAAGGGCACGGGTGTGGCGGCTCATCTTTGAGGCCAAACCCGGTGACCGGAACAAGCACTGTATCGCCTTCATTGATGACGCCTTGTTCGGACAATTTTTCGAGTCCTGCGAAGGCTGCTGCCGAAGTCGGTTCGGCGAAGATGCCTTCCTCTTCCGCCAGGTCCCTTTGCATCTGCAGAATGCCCGATTCCTCAACCGCGACGGCCGACCCACCCGTTAGCCGGAGTATCTCCAGGATCTGCCACTGGCGAGACGGCGCGGCAATGGATATTCCTCCAGCAACGGTTTTGCGGGCAGAGCCCGAATTCCATACTTCCCCGTTGAAGGCCGCAACCAAAGGCATGACACTTCTCGACTGGACGCAGTGCAGGCGTGGAAATTTTTCTATCAACCCTGAATCACGTTGCTCTTTGAAGCCATTGAACGCCCCAATCAGAAGGGAGCCGTTACCCACCGGAAAGACAACGTGTTCGGGCATCGCTTCCCCAAACTGTCGCACAACCTCGTAGGCGAAGGCTTTGGTGCCTTCGGCGAAATATGGACTGAGCATATGGGACGCGTAAACCAGACCGTGTTCCCGGGAGTACGCGATGGCGGCAGCCGTGACGGCCTCCCGTGGCCCCTCGATGGGGTGAACCTCTGTTCCGTATGCCTTTATCTGCCGGAGCTTTGCCTCGGGGGCGTCGGCGGGCACGAATATGTGGGACTTGATCCCGGCGCGGGCGGCGTAGGCTGAAACGGAAGCTCCGGCGTTACCTGACGAGTCTTCGACTAACTCGTTCACGCCATACTCTCTGGCAACCGACAGCATCGTCGCAGTACCCCGGTCTTTGAATGACCCGGTCGGATTCAAGAATTCGAGCTTGGCGTATAGCTTGTCCAGGAACAGCCGGCCGCTAAGAGTCGTCAGATGAACGCAGGGCGTATCTCCCTCTCCAAGAGTTACCTTAGCGCTGTCACCGTGTACCGGTGAAGGAATCGCATCACCATAATTCGGTTCGCCGGCGATGAAGGCAACATCGAGCGGGGACCCGCAATCAAGGCATGCCTCAGCCGACATATCGGCGGGGCGGGATATGCCGCATCTCGGGCAACGGAGTTCGATGTGTGACATGCACCTGTCTCCGGTTCGGGCTTGGCCCACGTGTACGCATCGGAGCGTAGTCGGGTCGTAAACCGTCGTCAAGTGGCGATGCGCTTGCCTACCCACCTACCCGACAAGGACCATGTGATTCAGCAGGACTCCGCCATGTCGGTAGGCGATGGATATGGGGTCGCGCAGCAGCGCTTCCCGTACCCCGCTTAATATTGTGTTTTCGGGTGTTCCCGTCACGGTATCCGGCGTAACGCCTGACCGGGGCCAACCACGGCTTCCGCTGAGTTGGATTGAGACTCGCCGCGGTCACCGCTACTTGGCGCCATGAACGGCTCCACTCTGATTTCGACAGAATTATGGGGCAATAGCTGACCCAGCGTAGCCACGGTGGGCGCTGCCCAGCAGGCATGGACCAGCAGTAATGGGCCGGGCACCCAACCCTGGAAACTATGTCCCCCGAGGATGATCCAGCCACTTGAGCGCGTCAGGTTGGCGCATCTGACGGTAACCTTGGCTTCGCCTTCGTGGGTCATAGCTCCGGTCTCATCATGCTATTTGGTGTCCAGAAGGTACTCAGCATGAACCGTGCCGAAGAGGATGGCAGGGAGACCTCCATTCTTCCGATGGAGGTCTCCAGAAGAAGTAGCGGCTGAAACCGTCTCGCCAGTGCTCCACCGGAACTCGTCCTCAACCTGGAACGAGCCTTTGGCCAAGGCCTGTACCCCCGGGCAGTGGCCGGAAGCTAGTCCGAGCCGTACTCGCTCCGACTCCGAAATTTTGCCGTATAGGGTGACCGACTCTCTGACACCGAACCCAACGCCATCATTGGCGAAGGTTAGCTCCACCTCAAAATCGACCGCGATGTCCTCCAGGGCGATGTTGCCTCGGTAGGCCACGCCCACCAATGTCACCACTGTCCAAGCGGCCTAAGCGCCTACCGACAGATATTGGGGCGGAGGTCCCAGCATGTCGGAACCGGGATTAGGTATGCCGGTCACGTACAACCAGGGCCAGGAGGTGGCCAGCGCCGCGCCAACCACCGCGACGATTGATCTTTGCCAACTTGAAGGGCAAAGATGTTTGGCAGGCCACGGTCAGCCGGTCCGTGGCTTCTGTCTTGTGCCATTGGTTGTCTCCCTGTATTCGATGACAACTTTCATTGGGTAGCTATTGTCAGCAGGCTCACTCAATCATAAGATGTTTTCCACGAGTGTGTTTGGGCTAGATAGGAGAAAAAATGAAAATCGGCGTGAACCTGATCAACTTCGGACCGGGGGTCAGCCCAGATTCTCTGAAACGCTGGGCGCAATTCTCAGAGTCCTTCGGTTTTCACCTGCTCATGACCTCCGACCACATTGCCATCACGCCAGATGTGAGCACCCGATATCCCGCTCCTTTTTTCGAGCCAATCTCGCTTCTTGGCTGGCTGGCCGGAGTGACCACCACCATCGAACTTGGCACAACCGTGTTGATCGTTCCCTACCGCAACCCTCTTGAAATAGCCAGGGCTTGTGCCAATATCGACCAGCTTAGCGGAGGCCGTTTCATCTTCGGTGTTGGTATCGGTTGGGCCGAGGAAGAGTTTCAGGCGCTCAGAGTCCCATATAGGTCCAGGGGCGCCATAACCGACGAGTATCTCGAGGCGGTCAAGCTACTATGGACGAACGACGTGGCGTCCTATGAGGGGAAGTTCACTTCATTCAAAGATGTGGATACAGCGCCACGGCCGGCCCAGTCTCCCCATCCCCCGATCTGGGTAGGAGGCCCTAGCGATGCCGCGTTGCGCCGTACAGTCCGATTCGGCGATGCCTGGCACCCCGTTCGGATAGCCATGCCCTGGTTCAGGGATACTGGGATTCCCCGTCTCAAAGAGATAGCTGACGAAAAAGGCCGGCCCATGCCGAATCTGTGTCCCAGGATCAAGGTCCGGCTGACAGACTCGCCCGTTCTCGATGCGGACCGCCTAGTCGGTGAGGGCAGCCTGGACCAGATACACCGAGACCTAGCTGAACTAGAAGCCATGGGTTGCGCCTACGTGGTCCTAGATACATATGCAGACATCCCAGAGGAGACAAGGCACAACGAGACAGCGTGGCGGACGTACAGTGTGATAGCCGAAAAAGTGCTGGACCTGGAAAACCAGACCGTCCGTTAAATTGACTCGCCAGTTTGCCATGAGTATATTCGTGCCCACGGCTGAGGTATTTGCCGCCCCAAACTGGAGATCACGGAGGAAGATTTGGCCTTAACCCAAGAGCAGATAACGGTCTCGCCAAAGGCGCTGGCAGGCGTCCGGGTATTGGATTTCACTTGGGTAAGAGCCGGTCCATGGGCCACACGCTGGCTGGGGGCCTTGGGCGCCGAGGTTATCAAGGTGGAATGGCCTTTGAACGAACGGGGCCGGACCACCGGATTCTCGCCTCCCGGCATGGAGTCAAACCTCAACACCGCGACTAACTTCAACGACACCAACGCCAACAAGAAAGGCATTACCGTCAACCTGCGGTCGGAACGGGGCTTGGAACTGATCAAAAAGCTGGTTGCAGTCTCGGATGTAGTGGTCGAGAACTTCAGCGCCAGGGCTCTGCAAAGCTGGGGGCTGGGCTATGAAGAGCTAACAAAGATCAAACCGGACATCGTCTACGTGTCCCAGTCCGGGTTTGGGCACACGGGGCGGCACCGTGAATACCTCACCATGGGACCCATCGCCCAGGCTTTCTCCGGCCTGACGTTCCTCTCCGGGTTGCCAGGAGAGCAGCCGGCAGGGTGGGGCTGGTCCTACCTGGATGACACCGGCGGCATGTACATAGCCTTCTCCACTATGACCTCCCTTTACCGGCGCAATATGACCGGCTTAGGGCAGCACGTGGACCTCTCTCAGATGATTGTCGGCGCTACGTTGAACGGGTCCGCGCTGCTGGACGCCACGGTCAACGGTCGTCCATCGCGAAGGGAAGGGTACCCGCCGGGCAACCGCTCACACTGGCCCGGCACCCCGATGGTCAACAATTACCGGGGCCCAACCACCGCTCCTCATAACGCCTACCGGACTAAGGGCGGCGGTTACAACGACTGGTGCGCCATCACCTGTTTCTCCGACGAGGAATGGCAACGCCTGGTTGGTGTAATGGGTTCACCCAAGTGGGTTGATTCGCCCAGATTCAACACCCTAAGCGCCCGGCTACAGAACCAAGAAGAGATGGATCTAAAGATACAAGAGTGGGCGCAAACCCTCGAGAAGTACGAGTTGATGGAACTCTGCCAGTCTTCGGGTGTGCCCGCGATGCCGGTTCAGAGCACCGAGAATCGTGTTGAGCACGACCCGCAACTCCGCCACCGGGAATTGTACCTAGAGGTTGATCACCCAGTGGTTGGCCTCAGGAAATTCCAGAACGCTCCGTTCAAACTGTCCGAGACGCCTGCCCATAACTTCACGGCCGCTCCTCTCATCGGTCAGCACAACCAAGAAATCTTCGAGGGCATGCTGGGCCTCAGCCACGAGGAATTTATCTCAGGGTACGAAGACAACACCTTCTGGCCTACAACCTTGGACCGGTACTCCTATATGGACGACATGATCAAGGCTGAGGCTGTGCCGTTCGCCGGTCCAGGCGCCGACTCCAAAAAAGCCAACTCCGGAAAACCGGCCGACGCGGGACAGCAGCCAGGCCCGCTGTCCGGACTACGGGTGCTCGAGTTGGCCGACGAGAAGGGGCAGTACTGCGGGAAGCTAATGGCTGACCTAGGGGCCGAGGTCATCAAGATCGAGCCTTCGGGAGGCGAAACTTCCCGTACCGTTGGGCCATTCTTGGACGACCTACCCCACCGGGAGCGCAGCCTCTCATTCTGGCATTACAACACATCCAAACGTGGTATCACACTCGACCTGGAAACAGAGGACGGACGGGTTCTATTCAGACGGCTGGCCGACACCGCGGACGTCATCCTAGAAACGTTCGATGCCGGCAAATTACCCTCCCTAGGTTTGGGGTACGACGACTTGTCTCTGTCAAACCCGCGACTAATCATGTGCTCGTTGACGTCGTTCGGCCAGACCGGGCCCTGGCGGGACTTCTTGGCCAGCGACCTGCTACACCTAGCCGCAGGAGGGCAGATGGGCTGTTGCGGCTATGACAGCGACCACGTTGCCGGGGATATCCCCATCGCGCCAGGCGGCGGCAACGCCTGGCATATCGGCAGCCACTACGCCTACATGGGAATCATATCCGCCCTGATGCACCGCACCAATTCCGGAAAAGGCCAATACATCGACGCTTCGATCCATGACGCCTGCGCCCTCACCACGGAGATGCACGTCAACACCTATATCTATCAAGAAAAGGTGGTCCTGCGCCTTACCGGCCGCCACGCCGCATTAACGCCTTCCGCCCTCAGCCAATTACGCTGCAAGGACGGCTTGTACGTGAATGCCTCCGCATCCCGAGTCACGCTCCGGTTATTCCAGAAGTTAGTCGAATGGATGGATAGCCACGGCCTGGCTGATGACCTTGTGGAAGAACGCTATCTGGACCCTGCGGTTTTTGCAGCGAGCGTTGAGCACATCGAAGATGTGGTCGCCAATTTCGCCGCGAATATGACGCGGGATGAAGTTGCCCACGGCGGCCAAGAACGTGGGTTCAACTGGGGGGCGATTAGAGCGCCCGACGAACTGATCGACGAGGGCCACCTGAACGACCGCGGCTTCTGGGTAGATGTGCCACATCCTGAACTGGGCAAGACGTTCAAGTATCCGGGGCCTGCTGGTATCTACAACGGCTCCCCTTGGCGGATATCGTGCCGGGCCCCATTGATCGGTGAGCACAACGAGGAGATCTACTGCGGGGAGCTGGCGCTGCAAAAAACAGAACTGGCCTATCTGGCGGAAGCGGGAGTGGTGTAATCCCTCTAGTTGTTTTTGAGTCCGAACACAAACATCGGCATGAGCGATGGCCCAACAGAATTACATACTTGCCGTAGACCAAAGCACCACCAGTTCAGCCGCGTACGTCATTGACCACGAAGGCCGCGTAGTTGCCTCGGCCAAACGCGAGATCAACCAGTTTCATCCAGAGCCAGGCTGGGTTAGCCACGACCCGGAAGAGCTATTTCGTTCGGTGATCGCGGTGTCTCAAGAGGCTATGGCTTCCGCGGGCGTCGGTTCGCAGCAGTTGGCGGCCGTCGGCATCGCCAACCAGAGGGAAACCACGGTTGTCTGGAGCCACTCCACCGGGGAGCCCGTCTCGCCCGCCATCGTCTGGCAATGCCGCCGGACCGCCCAGATGTGTGATGAGCTGAAGCAACGGGGATTGGAACCGGTCGTCCGGGAAAAAACAGGCCTTGTGATCGACGCGTATTTCTCCGCCACCAAGATCCGATGGCTGTTGGAACATACCCCAGATGGTCAAAACCGGGCGGAGTCAGGTGAACTATGCGCCGGCACCGTCGATAGTTGGCTCCTCTACCGTCTGACCGGCGGCAGGGTCCACGCTACAGACGTTTCCAACGCATCGCGCACCATGCTTTTCAACATCCACACCCAGGAATGGGACGCTGACCTGCTTTCCCAACTGGGTATACCTCTGGCCATGTTGCCCGAGGTGCGGCCTTCCAGCAACGTATTCGGTGAGACCGATCCCGGTCTATTCGGAGTCGCGGTCCCCATAGCTTGTCTGACCGGAGACCAAAGCGCCGCTTTGTTCGGCCAGGTCTGTTTCCAGCCGGGGATGCTCAAGAACACCTACGGCACCGGCTCATTTCTGCTGATGCAGACGGGAGAGCAACCTCTCCCACCTCCTGCTGGTCTAGTCACCTCCATTGCCTGGCAACTTGGCGGGCAGCAAACCAAATACGCGCTGGAGGGCAGCGTTTTCATCACCGGGGCCGCCGTCCAGTGGCTAAGAGACGGCCTTGGGGTAATTAACAATGCGTCGGACACCCAAGGGATAGCTGAATCGGTTTCCAACACGGGCGGAATGTATTTCGTACCCGCCTTCGCCGGCCTCGGCGCTCCGCACTGGGACCCCTACGCTCGGGGGACGATTGTAGGTCTAACCGCCGGCACAAACCGGGCCCACATCGTCAGGGCGACGCTCGAGGCGATAGCCTACCAGGTCAAAGATATATTTGAGGCCGTCAGGTCGTCTTACGCATCGGAGATACCGGTGGTTCGAGGCGATGGAGGCGGGTCTGCAAACCAGTTCTTAATGCAATTTCAGTCCGACATGCTCGGCATACCGGTAGAGGTCCCGGAGGTCACAGAAACCACTGCTTTGGGCGCGGCGTATCTAGCCGGGTTAGCCGTGGGATTTTGGGACAGCCAACCGGAACTGTCCGCCCAGTGGCGGTTGGGCGCCCGTTACGAGCCCCAAATGTCTCGCGATGAGGCTGACAAGCTGTATGCCGGCTGGCAACGAGCGATGGAGCGGTCCCGTGATTGGGAAACGCCTGGCTGAACTCGATTTATCTTGAGGCGGGAATGGTTAGCTGAATGAGACGGTCGGCCCGGTCCTGGTTATCGAGGTCGCGGCAGGTCGAAATTATGTCCTCGAACTGTGACTGCGGGATCGGTAGACCTGGGATGGCATCACGGATCCGCCGGGCTTCTTCCTCAAAGTCCCACATGAATTCGCGCCCGGTTGATTGTTTCGTGTAGCTCTTGCCGTCTTTGGTGAAGATGGTAATGCGAGGCCCGAAGAGCGTCATGGTGTGCGACGGGATGATGGTCACCCGGTGCATCAGATCCAGTACCTCGGGCGGGTCATTGGCGCCATCTGAAGAGCCCATTTGCTGGCTCCGTAGCACCGGGAATCCGCGCTGGACTACACCGTACGCGGTGTAGTATTTCGTACCACCCGCCTGCGCTTCTCCGTCTTCCCGGCGACTCGGAAAGGCCGGACTGGGATACTGCGTCTCCAGCCAGTTCACCACGGCCTCGACTCTCTCTACGTCTTCATACCGTATATCGTGCTCGGTGCAGAGCTGCGCTGTGACATCGACGTGCGCGATGTTGTAGCCAGCGGTGGAGTAGATGCGGTATAGGGTCTCCAGGAACATCCAGTCCTGCCCTATTCCGGCGGTGATCTGGTCAAGGCTGGACTGGGTATCGCCAACAAAGCTGTAGGTCAGCTTGCCTTGGTTGTTGCCCGTGTAGGCGTGATAGAAGCCCGCGTCGCCTTCGAGAGTGGTCTCCCCGCCCACCTGCCCCATCTGGGCCAGCGCCACCGCGAGCATAGCGTTCCGAACAGCGCCACCTTCGCGCAGTGCACGGCCACCGTTACGAGGTCCTTCTAGGTTGCCTGCCGCTAGGTGAACGCACAGAGCGATGGTGTCGTTAACTTGATCTTCGGTGAGGTTGAGGATCTTTGCGGCGGCTACGGCTGGGCCAAAGATGCCAAACACCGGACCGGCATGGAAGCCGCGCGACATCACCGTTGGGATGAAGTCCGACGCCAGCCGTTCCATGACCTCGTAGCCGGCGGCGACGCCGGTGAGGAATTCACGGCCGGACGCACCGGCGGTCTCGGCAGCCACAAATGCCCCGGGTAGAATACTGGTGCCTGGGTGAGTCAGCATACGGAAGGAGTCCAGCTTGCCTCCCAACATGGCCATCTCGGCATTGGCGAAGGCGGCGCCTCCCTTGGTCACTGTGGCGCCGTTCACCATGATGGTCGCGCCGTGGCTAACCCCGGATTCCTCTGCGTTGATGAGCTGCACGGCCTGTTGGCCGGCTAATGACTGAGAGCCGAGGAGCACGGACGCAAGGCTGTGTAGCGTAACGCCCTTCGCCCGGTCGACCACCGCGGGCGGGAGATCGTCATAGCGCAGTCCTGCGACCCACTGCGCAAGTTGCCGGCTGAGAGATACCATTCTTGTTCTCCGATCTGTTGCCGAAGTTTACCGCCCGTCGAGCGAATCGCGACCCAGGTAGTCTACCCCATCGCCGGCCTTGAGAAACATCTATTAACTTCGCTGATCTGGAAGATGAATGCTGTGTTTTCACGGTAGGACGGTTGAGAGTAGGCCATCACTTTGGCTATAGTGAGAGCATTCGACCTGAGGAGCCAGCTTAATGGCAGATAAGATTCGATTGGGGTTTGTCGGGGCTAATGTAAATTCAAACTGGTCAGTTCAGTCGCACTACCCGGCGCTACTGGCTCATCCGGATGTCGAGCTTACGGCGGTTTGCACATCCAGGCCCGAGAGCGCGGAAGAAGCGCGACTGGCATTTGGAGCCACGCTCGCCTTCCATGATTTCCGGGAGATGGTGTTGTCGCCGGAAATCGATGCGGTGGCCGTGGTCGTGCGTGTGCCCTTGCACTATGAGCCGACGAAGGCAGCCATCGAAGCAGGCAAACACGTCTTTACAGAATGGCCATTGGGTCGGACTACCGCCGAGGCCGAAGAACTGGCCAACCTCGCACGTGCTAAAGGGGTGCAAACGGCGGTCGGTTTGCAATCACGGGTCAGCCCCGCATTGCTATATATCAAAGAACTGATCGACGAAGGCTACGTAGGCGAGGTGCTGTCGTGTCAAGTCACCACCATGCGTGACGGCGCATTGGAACGGCCTTCCAGCCGCAATTGGAATCTGGATGCCAGTCAAGGAGCGAACACCCTGACCATCGCCAACGGGCACGTTATAGACGCCCTGCGGATGGTCCTGGGTGACTTCAAACGGGTGGCATGCATGGTCACAACCCAGGTGCAGAAAATCTATGAAACCGATACCCAGCAGTATGTGGAGGTCACATCCCCGGACAACGTTCGGGTGTCCGGACAGCTAGAGCGAGGCGCGGCGGCATCAGTCCATGTAGGGGCCGTCCCATGGGCTGGCAGCGGCTTTCGCATGGAGATCTACGGTCGAGAAGGCACGCTGATAACCACTGGGAGCGTCTCGTCTCAGCGCGGTGAGATGCTACGCATTCAAGGCGCACAGAGAAGCCACGAACTGAAGGACCTGACCATCCCCGGTCGTTTCGTCTATGTCCCGGACGACTTCCCCCGCGGCGATCCGTTCAACGTTGGTCAGATCTATGCCCTGTTCGCCAAGGCGATCCGAACCGGGCAGATCGGCCTGCCGACGTTCGATACCGCGGTTGAACTCCACCGCTTCATAGATATGATAAAGCGGGCGTCGGATACGGGCCAAGAGCTACCCGTCAGCTAAGTTGCGCAGCGATTTCGCACTACGGCAGTTCTATCTCTGCGATGCCCATACTACTCTCGCCGGCGACTGAGTAGAGCAGATAGTTCCGATCATCTTCCGAAAATATCGACGGGTCGCGCAGTTGATTGACGTTCCCGTAGGCGACGCTCCGCACGGATGGTTCTAGCGGCGCACCGGCCCCTTCCCATGGGCGCTCGGGGCATAAAACGTCTATGGATTCGGTCTCCCGCCATTCACGCCAGTCAACTGACAGATCGATGGTACTCATGAGTATCCGTTCCGGAACGTCCCCCGCCTGAGACCAAAGCACGTGCAGCGAATCTCCTTTTTTCCACAACGCCGAGTGACGGATGTCCTTGTTGAACAACAGGGGACCTTCTTCAAGTGGATACTGGCCATCCGCGAACCGGTAGACCTGTCCGGGCATGACCAAAGCATAGGTATGGCTGTCATTTGTGAACGCTCTCAGATAGCTTCTGCTGAAAATATCCGGCTGTGCCGTGAAATGTATCCCATTCGGGGAAGTGTCCACGCGAGTCACCTGCCGGTCAAGGCCATCCAGACCGTGGAAATACATCACGATAGTCTCGTCGACGGTATCGACGTGCACATCGGGGGATGCAATGTGGGGCGTGGCCAACTCCGTCAAGATGTCGCATTGCATCGTCTCGGGTCCACTCGACGCCAACCGCTGTTTCTTGGTCTCCGCCACGGCTTCCTGAGAGGCATCCGGCGCCTCGGCGAGGAAAAAGCGAGTCGGCAAGTTGCAGGCTCCCAGGCGGATGCACCACCCACGGCCCTTTTAGATCATCCGCATAAGCCAGACGGATGTTACTCCCTTTGTGGTCAGCGAAGTAGAGGTAGTATTTCCCAATCGGAGCGGCGACCCAATCGGGCACGGAGATCAGAGATAGACCTTAAATGTTCTCCTCGATGATTGGATGGAGGCCGAAGGTGACTATCGGGGCATCGATAAGACGGATAACGCGCATTCAACCTTCTCCAAATAGCCGGTGTTGGAGGGTTAAATCTTGAGCTTGGCCCGGATTATAGGAACCAGCCCATACCTTTGAAATAACCTCTGAGGTAGGCGATCTGTCCGCCATGGACACAGTTGTCGAAGACCACAATCCCCAAGAACGTGCCGACAGACATCGGTAGGCGGGGAGGAATCTCGAGCTGGCGTTCCAGATCAGAAGCAGACAGGGATTCAAAATATTTCTTAGCTGCACCCTTGACTGCTTCATAGTAGCCCACGATCGATTCCTTGGGCGGAAGCTGCCATGACGCGACCTGCTCCTTGGTCCAGCCTCCTCCCGTATTGTTGAGGTCATCGTCTAAACCGAATTTCGCGTACCAACCGTCCTTGATCCACAGTTGGGGAGCATCTTGGCACCACGTATGGGTAAAGCGGTCAACAATCCTGGTCATGTGCCAAAGGAGCCATCCCATTGAGTTTGATTCCTCATTGGGTCGGTCACCTAGCATTGCGTCGTCCACATCTTCCAGGGCTTTGTCCACCATGCCCCAGTTTCGCTCTAGGGCAGACAGGGCAGTTTCAGTAGCTGACATCAGTTTGACTCCAAGTGCCAATTATTGCAGGGCACTAATCTACAGATGCTAGACATGATTGTCCAACAAAGAAACGGAAACTTGGCGATGGACGGTCATAGCCAGACTCTTTGATCACTAGCTTTCTGCATTGACCCGCCTTAAACTCTCCGTTATCACTAAGGTTGCGCTATGAGCGGGGCAGCCAGGCAAGGGAGATGGAAATGTCGATCCCGAACGAGACCTTGAAGGCAATGATACGAGATTACAACGGTATAGAGCTGTCCGACGAGGAACTGGAGTTGGTCCGCCCGGAGTTGGAATCGTATTTTGCCGAACTCAAAAAATTGGAAGACTTAGACCTGTCGGATGTTTTCTCCGGCCGGCTCATGCACATCCCGGAATAGCTGCTGCCGGGCCAAATTCGCCGATTGCCTATCCCTAAAAACACACCCAGAGAGGTCTAGATCATGTCGAACTCCGATCTGCTGCGGATGACTATAGCTGAATTGGCGCCCAAGATCCAAAACAAAGAGGTTTCCCCGGTGGAGTTGACCGAGGCCGCCCTAGCCGAGGCGGACCGGTTGCAACCCACGTTGAATTCGTTCATTACCATTCTCCATGAACGGGCCATGGACCAAGCCCGAGAATCGGAAGTCGCCATCTCCCGTGGCGAATACCGTGGCCCGCTTCATGGCATTCCGATTGGCTTGAAAGATAACCTGGCAACCGCCGGGATCACCACTACTGTGGGCTCTAAGGTATTGGCCGATCACGTGCCTGAAGAAGACGCAGAGGTGGTGGTCCGTTGCCGAGACGCCGGGGCGATCTTCATCGGCAAAGAGAACTTGGAGGAGTTCGCCGCCGGAGCGACGTCCAACAATCCTCATTACGGAGCCGTACACAATCCCTGGGGACTTGCCCATATCCCCGGAGGCTCCAGCGGTGGCGGCGGCGCGAACGTTGCCGCCAGTGTGACTTTCGCATCCCTGGGCACCGACTTGGGAGGGTCTGTCCGTTTGCCGGGAACGTTCTGTGGCGTTGTCGGTCTCAAACAGAGCTACGGACGGGTCAGCCAGCGTGGCTTGATGGTCACCAGCTTCAACGGCGACCACATCGGCCCGATGACGCGGTCCGTGGCCGACAGCGCCCTGGTGCTCCAAATTCTTGCCGGTAACGACCCATTGGACCCTAGCACAGTGCCGGTCCCGGTGCCTGATTACACCGCCTACCTTGGAAAGAGCCTCAAGGGACTGAAGATGGGGATTCCCTCCAACCACTATTTCGACATGCTTGATAGCGAAGTCGAATCGGCGGTCCGGGGAAGCATAGCCGCCATGGCGGAACTGGGAGTTGAACCCCGAGAAGTCAGCCTGCCCATGATGGAGTACATCGGCGCAATGCGGATCTCCGCGATGGCCGATGGCGTCGTCACCCATGAACCATTCCTGAAATCCCACCGGGAGGATTACGGCCCCGACGTCTTCTACCGCACCATTCCCGGACAGTTCGTGTTGGGGAAAGACTACTCCAAATCATTGAGAGTCCAGCGTTTGATCCAAGAAGAGTACGCCCAGGTCATGCAGCAAGTGGACTTCCTGGTCACGCCAACGGCTCCGGTGCCCGCGCCCCGTATCGACGCCCAATACATAAAGATTAACGGTGAAGACCACCGGGTTAGAGGGCCGGGCTCAGGACTTATTTCCCGGAACACCAGCCCTTTCAACGCCGTCGGGTTACCGGCAATCACCGTTCCCTGCGGTGTCACTCACGCGGGTCTGCCCGTCGGTGTCCAGTTCATAACCGGCCCCTTTGAAGAGGGATTGCTGTTCCAAGTGGCGGATGGGTATGAGAAAGTTTCGCCAAGCCAGGGCTTACGCCCCGCAGTCGGTGTGGGAGCGTAGGCTCCTCGCCAAGAAGCCGTGGTCGCAGTGCGTTGGCCCGTTTCGTCGTCAAATTCCGATTGGTGAAGACAAATATTTAAGCGGGTGAATGATGTCATTCAGGTGGGCAATCATCAGCGCCGGCGACTTCGCTGACTCCAGAGCCGCTCCGGGTATCAACCAAGCCGAGGGCGCAGAGTTGGTGGCCGTACACAGCCGGGACCAAGGCAGGGCCGAAGCCTTCGCCGAGAAACACGGGGCCAAGACCGCCTACTCCTCCGTTGAGGATGTTCTGAGCGATTCGCGAATCGACGCGGTCTACATCACCTCGCCGAACCACCTGCATGGCCCGTATACGGTGATGGCCGCCAACGCCGGCAAACATGTGCTGGCGGAGAAGCCACTTTCGTTAAATGTGGCGGAAGGTATCGAATCCATGCGGGTTTGCCGAAAACGGGGCGTTAAGCTAGGTGTGGGGTTACATCTACGGCACCACCCAGGCCACATAGAAACCCGGCGGCTAGTTGCCGACGGCGCCCTGGGCACGATCGCGCTCGCCCAGGCTCAAATCGGTCAAGGCGAGCGGGGCAACGTCCAACCAGAGCCCCGGTCCGGGCTGCGGGATTGGTGGACGCATCCAGAGATGGTCGGCGGGGCCTTTGCCATGTTGACTATTGGCGTCCATGCCATAGACGACCTACAATTCTTATTGGGGCAACAAGTGGTAGAGATTGCTGCCATCACCGACGGACAAACTCCAGAGAGGCCTCTGGAAAACCTGGCTGCCATGTCCCTGCGCTTCGATGGCGGAGCCATCGGTACAATGTGTTGCGGGATGCGCCTTCCTGAATTCCAGAACGACGTAGCCCTCTACGGCAGCGAAGGCAAGGTGATGCTGGCGGACGGTTCATGGCCGCGCCTGCAAGGAGAGCTGCGGGTGTCCAGCGAAACGGTGAACACCACGGTCGCCTACGAGCCCGACTTCGTTTACCTCGTAACCAAGAACATAGAGGACTTCCAGCGGGCCATAGCCGAGGACCGTGAGCCGGCCGCCTCAGGGTCACATGGCCTCAAGTTGGTGCAGTTGACTGAAGCCATGGTGGAGTCGGCCAAAACCGGCCGGACGATCAAGCTGGAACCAACGCCTTAGTTATCTTTTCGGATCAGACCGCCGCGTCCTTAGCTGCCTGTGCCGCTTCCGGGTCAGTGGCGCGCAGGGCGAAGTATTCGATCTTGGGCGCGAATATGTCCAGGAGACGCCGCAGTTCCACCACCGGCGTGGCATGCTCATCAACCCGAAGATCAACCCTGGCGAACGTGTCCGCGCCGTAGACCAGCAAAGCAGCCGAGTGATAGGGGGTCGAGTCCTGAGCTTCCCCGCCGGCATTTTGCCCGGCCTCCAAAGACCTCAACAAGCGCTCTTCCAGGTCCAGGTCAGGAGTATGCATGAACACTTCTGCCATTTCTTTGACCACCCCTTCCCCAACAAGACCGTTACCCATGGTGACGTGGCCCTTTCCGGTGATGTGGCCGGCCCATTGATTGTTCATGGCCCCGGTTCTGGCGGCGGCGTTGCCGTTGTGGTCGACAATCGCCAATTGACGCCGCTCTATGTGCGGGTCGCTGGCCTCCAACTGCTGAAGGGCTCCGCTGGCCGAGTAGCCAAGTTGCAATAGATTCAAGGCAAATGGGCCCAAGCCGGGATCGGTAGACGCCTGGGTTGCAACGGCTCCGACCGAGGACTTCACATAAGGGCAACGGGAGCCGACAGTGATGTCGCTGGTGGTGATTGCGATGCCCAGCATCCCGGTTCGGGAGCACCGGCCGGTGATGGAGAAAGTATTGAACTCGATGCCTGGGATGACCCCCATGGACGGCCTCCTCATGGTCTGAAACTCCAGCTAGGGTTTGTCTACGGCGGGCGCGGAATTTATGTTTTGCAGATGTCTAGGGCGGTGAGGGCCAGCACTTTGGTGCACTGGACCATCTCGCTGATTATGACGCAACTGTCGTCCTCTCCACCCCCTCCTCGGACGACGGCCGGCCCGTACAGTAAACAGGGTATACCGGCGTTCCAAAGATGGCAGGTGTCATTGGCCGTGTACGAGAAAGGCAGCACCGTGCCGATCGCCTTGGGCGGTTGTCCGGTTACGTCTTGGTGGCTACGAGCCACGGCTTGGACTATCTCCTCGTCACGCGGCACATCCAACGGGTCCATAACCAGGCGGCGCCGACCCTTGAAGAATTCCGGTGGTGGAATCTCGATCTCGTAGGATAACTCTGGGTCCTCTGCCAGCAATGGGTCCACGACTTCGCGGATGTCGGCAACGATGCCTTCCACCGTCTGGCCCGGCAGGAAATGGACGTCCACGATGATGGTGCACATATCGGGAATGTACGGAGGTTCCACTAGTATGTAATCCTCCCCTAAACCGCCGATCACGCTGCCAACGTTAAGTTTGGGCAAGTCTGGAAGGTCTTCTCGAGGCTGATAGGTAAACTCAACTTTTCGCAGAGCGTTGATGATTCCTGTCATCTTCACCACTGCGTTCACGGTCCCTTCAAGCTGGCGGACGTGCCCGGTGACGCCGTAGGTGTGGATGGCCATGTGGACGATTCCGGAATGGACGGTCACTAGGTTGCTAGCGCCAAATGGTTCGGCAACCACTGCCATGTCGGTCCTAAAACCGCTTTTCATCAAGAAATTTGTGCCCTCGCCCCCTTGGGTCTCTCCCACCACACAGGCGACAGTTAAGTCGCCCTTCAGCCGGATACCCGACGTGCGTACCGCTTCCGCCGCCATGATGATGCTGGCCAGGCCGCCCTTCATGTTCTGGATCCCGTGACCGTACAACCGATCTCCTTCAACCACTGGAGTCCAAGGATCCCGACGCCAGCGCCGAGTAAGCGAATTGATATCTGTGTGTCCGTTCAGCATCAAGCTAGGGCCACCGCCGGTCCCTTTCAGAGTGGCGATGGTTTGAAACCGCCCCGGCTCAACTTCCTGGAGGTCCACTTCGTATTGCCGGTCTACAAAGAAATCGGCCAAGAACGTGGCCACCGGAGTCTCTTCCAACTTGAAACTGGGGATCTTTATCAGATCACTCGCCAGGTTTACAATCGCTTGCTCGCCAACTTGGTCAATGACCTTTGACTGTTCTGGGTTCATGCTGACGGTCCTATTCCACAATCAGGCGCGGCCGTGGCGCAAACCCCGGCCAGCTAGAACTCCGGTGTGCTGGCCTTGGTCCACCACGATTCTGCCATTTACTAGAACGTATTCAATGCCGATAGGGAATTGCTTGGGGTCTCTCACGGTGGAGGGAGACTTCACGGTCTGGGGGTCGAAGACTACTATGTCCGCTTTCATGCCGTCGCGCAACATTCCCCGTTCGCGAATGTCCAGACGATGGGCCGCCATAAATGTCATCTTCCGAATCGCCTCTTCCAGGGTCAATCTGCCCTCTTCACGCACATATTCGGCCAATATCGTCGGGAAGGTGCCGTAGCTGCGGGGGTTGGGGTACTCGCCCAGAAGAACGGCATCGGTGCCAATCATGGTCCTGGGGTGGGTTATGAAGTCGGGCAGTGTCGCCAGGTTGGGTCCAGGCGATACGTAGGAGATTTGAAGGTCCTCATCCAATGACAGGTCGCAGATGGTGTCGACTTCGCTTTTCTCCATCATGTCGGCTGATTCAGCGAGAGACTTTCCTTCGAATTTTCGGTTATGGGGCTGCTTGAAATTGGTCAACATCAGGTCCGTGAACGAGCCGCTCCGTGGACGTATCTCCTGTCGAAGGCGCTCTCTGCCTTCCGGGGAACGGAGAACTTGTTTGAGCTTCTCCGGGCCCCCATTGAACGCCCATTCGGGAATCAAAATCAGCAGCCTAGTGCTGCTGTAGGCGTAATGGAAGCAGTCCATAGTCACGTCTTGGCCTTGGGCAACAGTTTCATCGACCAATCCCAGCAACTGTTCTGCGCTCCCTGAATGGGTCAACTTCTGGTAAAAGTGAGTCAGATGGCAAGGAATCTCTCCCCGTTGCCCAATCTCCAACGCCTCTTTGACCGGGTCCAGGAATTGGTCGCCAAGTTTATTGCGGAGGTGAGTGTGGTAAATACCGCCGTGGCGTCCAGCCTCCTGCGCCAACTCCACCAATTCGTCGGTGCCCGCATAGCTGCCTGGAGGGTAATCGAGGCCCGTGGACAGCCCAAAGGCGCCTTCCTCCATGCCTTCACGAAGCATGGCCCGCATGTTCGCTCGCTCGACTTCGCTGGCCGGTCTGTCATCCCAACCTACGGCGCTGATTCGAAGGGGGGAGTTACCGATGATATAGGCGATGTTGGTGGCAACTTTGTCGTCGAACATGCTCAGGTATTCCGCAACCGTAGACCAGCTCCCAGGTAGCTGGGGAGCGCCGTCCAACCCTGAGTTCAGCTCAAAGAATGCCAAAAAGTCATCGTGGGAAGTGAAGGGCGCGTAAGAATTTCCGTCTACCCCCACTAACTCCGTGGTGACTCCCTGCCGGACTTTCGCGTGGTGTTCCGGTTCGGCCATAATCACCAGACCGGAGTGGGCGTGCACATCGATGAACCCTGGGCAGACGACTTTCGATGTGGCGTCGATGACCCGGGCGGCCTCGGTTTCGGCCGAGTCTCCCCGGAAGACGTGGACCGTTTCCCCTTCCACTCCAACCGATCCATAGAATCCAGGGTTGCCGGAGCCGTCCACGATAAGTCCGTCGTTGATCAAAAGGTCAAGCAAGCTACACCTCGTCCAGATTCAGTCAGTGGGGATTCGCCATGTTCAGTTTCTTGTCTTGTCCACCGTCGTCCACCTGGGTCAAGCAGAACGGACCTTGGCCCATCCGGTGTCGAAGGGTGTGTTGAAAACGCCGGTAGACTTCTTGCTCTTGAACATCCATCGCCCGTTCACGCGGACGTATTCCTCGTCGTCGATGCCAGCCCGCCACATCGCTTGGCTACCCTCGTTCACCGTGCAAGGCATAAACAGATACCAACGTGCCCTGGCGGTGTCGCCGGTGACTTCGATCTGGGGATTTAGGCTGTAATGGATAGCGAACGTGAATATCTTGGACGCACCGCGAAAGAAACCGCGGATCGCTTCTCTACCTTCAAACCGGCCCAGAGGACCACTCTCCCACACTGCGTCCTCAACGAACAATTCCGCTATTCCATCCGGGTTGTAATTATCATCGCATAGCTCAGCGTACCTGGCTTTGAGGTTCCGGATAGCATCGGTATCCTCCAACGTGCGAACCCTGCTTTCCAACTCGTCTAACCTGCTGACTAGGTCTGGATCTGTTTGCGCGGTCATACTTTTTTCCTTACGTGCGAAAGTCGATGGAATGCTATTGGTACTGTAGACAGATTTATTCAGATATTACCGGATTATAGCGGGAGTTGGCGGGTAGAGAACGGGACAGATCATCGTTTTAAAGCGCGGAACTACTGCGCACATCGGAGATAGCGACAGTAGATCTCCGCTATTCTGTCCAATTTGTCAGGCGCAACAAACGCCCCGACGCTTGAGCCGGAGCGTTTGTTTAATTAATGGTGGAGATGGGAGAGCGTTAGCCGCTACCAACCCGACGCTTTAGTGAACGCTCGAGGCCGAGATTGGGTGGTTATCCCTTCTGATGAGGATGGACTAGCTAGTGCGGCTCCGGCCTGTGGGCGGCGTTGACCTTTTCTTGAGCACGCCCTTGGGCGCCACTTAATCCGATAATCGATATCGTTAGCCTTTCCCGCACTAAACCAGGGAACGGATATTAGGCGGTAAGTGCTGCTCCCAATCAGGTATCAGGCGAGACCGAGGTGATGGCAGCAAGAAAGCGGAGACTAGGCCCATCAGACTAAACCCAAGGGACACGATTAATGGAGCCGCATACGTGTTTGTTACGTCCCACAGGATTCCGGCGAGCACCGGCGCCAGTCCCATGCCGAGGCCACTGCCTATGTTCTGCCACCCATAGAGGCTGCCCTGAGGAACGTTGCCATAGTACTGGCGATTGGCGATTTGGAAGGTAGGCACCTCGCAACTTTGGCCGATACCAAAGAGAACGGCGAAGACGTAGAAAGCCCAGGCATCATGAGCGAAGAGGATAATGAACAGCGGGAAGGCCTGCAGGGACATACCCACGATCCAGACGCTTCTGCAACCGAAGCGCTCCGCTACCACAGGCACCGCTCCCCGTACGAATACCCCCGTGCCCTGTTGGACGGCAAGCACCCCGGCAGCCACCCCAATTGACAGGCCGCGGTCGACAGCTATAGCCACCACGAGCACATTTATTATCTGGTGGCCCATGCATCCCCAGCAGTGGATGCCAATGAGGTTCCAGAAGGTGCCAGTGGTTTGTGCCTGTCGGAGGAACACACTCGCCCTTATCTTGGCCGTCTCATCCTTCTGCGCGCGTTCGATGGGCTCGTCTTCAGGAGCGCCTAAAGGCCGCAAGCCTATCTCAGCGGGCTCGTTGTAAAAGAACCTAGTCAGCAACAATATCAGCGCTCCGCCCGCTATGCCGGGAATCCAGAAAATCCACTTCATTCCCAGCTGGTCGAAGGCCATGCCTATCAAGAAGATGAACGCAACAACACCCATGCCCTGGAAAGACCACACAACCCCCATTGCCACTCCAAGATACCTCCTGAACCACAGTGTGACGCCTGATACCAGCAGTATGGTGAAAATGGCGGAAGCTATCCCCAGCAACAGGCCGAAGTAGATGTAGAACTGCCACAGATTGGTCATAATGCCGGTCAGCACCATGCCAGCAATGAAGAGCAAAGCTCCAAGCAACAGGAGGCGCCGTACGCCATATCTGTCCCCAAGCCACCCGACATAGGGGCTCATGACTGCCAGGACGAGCCATTGGAGGCTGAAGGCAAAACTGATGGCAGCGTAGCTCCATCCGAACCCCGAAGCTGAGCTGCTCAGATACGGCACCAGGGCAGCGGTAGCAAATCGAATGGAGGAGGTGACGAGCAATATTGTTGTGGCTATGGCCACTACAACCCAGGCATAGTGAACTTGCCTTATCCCCCTGGCTAGGTTAATTGGGTTCAAGTTCATGGCCAGATTTCCGAATCTGTTAGGCTTTAGCATTCTCGGTATTTGGATTCCTTGGCTGTAAGGTGAACCCCTTCAATTGGGCAGAATTGGGGCCGGACCGTCTAAATTCGAGCTTCATAACAAGTTCTATGCCGAGATGCCTCCAGGAAAATGCGACACCCGCGTTGTATGCTTGGGCCATTGTAACCCTAATCCAAAACGCGGTTTATGCTGGAAGGCCTTTTGGGCGGTCGAAAACGCGGCTGTATCCCTGGTGATAACCGCCGTCAGTTAAAACATACCTAAGTACTACCCGACGTAGGTGCACACAGATACGTGCATCGAAGGCGTAACTGGGACACGACAACCAACGGCTCGCGCGCATCAGGAGCCACATAGCGGTACTTGGTGTCGTCGTTAGCTAAGACAGGCACGATGTTATATTTATGAAAATCAGTATCAACTAGGAAGTGGAATGACGCAACCAACCGATACCTCAAATCACCCTCTCTCGGATATCGGACTTGATTATGACGCTATTGTCATAGGGGCAGGTATCTCTGGGCTCTATCAGTTATATAAACTACGAAAGATAGGTATGAGGGTTCGCGTGTTCGAGTCGGGGACAGGAGTAGGAGGTACCTGGTATTGGAATCGCTACCCCGGCGCTCGCTTTGATTCGGAAAGTTACTCCTACGCCTATTCCTTTTCACAGGAGCTTCTCGACGAGTGGGATTGGTCCGAACATTTTGCATCACAGCCTGAGATTCTGAGGTATCTCCAACATGTAGCCGATAAATTTGACTTGATCAAAGACATACAATTTTCAAGCGATGTCAAGTCGGCTATCTATAGCGATGATACTCGTAGTTGGCAGATTCAATTACAGGATGGGAGTATTCACAGAAGCAGATTTCTAATTGCAGGGATCGGTGTACTTTCTGAACCTACTTTACCTAAGATCGAAGGGATTGAATCTTTCAAAGGAGGTTCTTTTCACACCTCCCGATGGCCCCATATGCCCGTAGATCTTGCAGGCAAAAAGGTGGCAGTTATCGGTACGGGAGCTAGCGGAGTACAAGCGATCCAAGAAGTATGCAAAGACGCCGGTCATCTCACTGTATTCCAGCGTCGACCGAACTGGTGTGCTCCTCTTCACAACTCAAACATCAAGTCAGATGAGATGAAGGCCATTAGGGCCGGGTATAAAGAGATGTTTGAGCTTTGTGGCCAAACACGGGCAGGATTTTTGCATACTGCTGACCCAAGAGGCACTTTTGAAGTTTCAGAAAAAGAACGATATGAATTTTGGGAGCATCTTTACGCCAGTAAAGGTTTCGGTATATGGCAGGGGAATTTTATAGATGTGTTAACTGATCCGAAAGCTAACAAGGCTATGTCAGATTTCGTGGCAGATAAGATTCGAGGGCGCGTGAATGATCCTGAGGTGGCAGAAAAATTGATTCCCAAAGATCATGGGTTTGGGACAAGGCGGGTTCCTCTCGAAACAGGATATTACGAATCCTACAATCGAGAGAATGTCGAACTTATAGATATAAACGAGACACCCATCAAGAGGATCACACCAGGGGGAATCTTAACTACTGATAAAGAGTTTGATTTTGATTTCATAATCTATGCGACAGGATTCAATGCGATACTGGGCAGTTACGACAGAATAGATATCATGGGTGTTAACGGGTGCAGATTAAAAGAGCAATGGAGGCAAGAGTTATCGACCTTTCTAGGCCTACAGATCCATAACTTTCCTAATCTGTTTATGATTCTAGGGCCGCATGCACTCTTAGGGAATAATCCCCGGAGTATCGAATTCAACGTCGAATGGATAACCGACTTGATGCAGCATATGAAAGAACGAGATCTGACACGTGCAGAAGCCACACCTGAAGCGGTTGCCATCTGGCATGAATACGTATTGGAACAAGGTGAAGGCCTTTTGACCAATCAAGTAGATTCTTGGATGACTGGCATCAACAGTAACCTGGAGGGTAGGCAAAAGCGGATCATAGCCATTTATAGAGGCAGTCAATATTCTTATCGAGAGCGTTGCAATGAAGTTGCTGAAAGCGGATATGCAGAGTTGAACCTGATGTGACAACCAAGTCCAACCAGCTTGACCCTTACCGTTCCTTAGCCTGCAACGACCGTACTAGCACTTATCAGAACCTGAACTGATACGCGAATGCCAATGCTGCCGAATCCGATTAGGCGGCTCTAATTCCGAACGAGTATCCCCGCAGGATTATCGTTGGGGAATGGTAATTTACAGTTCCACCAAGACTCCTACGCGTCGCCCTTGCGCACGTGGCTCAAGGCCTCACGAATCTCGTCCGTATCCAGGACAATCTCAGTTAAACCTACTTGGTCTTCATAGATACCAGGGTCTATCTGAGCTTTAATCTCGGGTTCAGTTATGTGGTAGACGGGCAGATTCAAGTTGGCTCCCGCCAATACGCCGGCCCAGGACGGGTCTCCCTCTGTAACGGTCAGGCCATATAGCCTGCTACTTTCGGCGTTTGGCGTCCCTAGAATCACCACCATCTCTTCCGTACCGAGGCGATCAGTCACCTGCTTAATCTCATCTTGACCATCCAGGTCAAGCGCACCGGCGGAGGTTCAAACAAAGCAGTGGGTCACGTCCAGCACAACTTCAGCACCAGCGCTCCGGACGCACAGCGAAATGGCGCTGCCCGGCACTCCGTCTCGCTCACCCAGGGCAATGATCTTCTTGTTCTTTAGGTCCATCAGGCTCGGCCTCTTCTAAGTTAGTGATTCTTTTCTAAGATAAATGACATACCGTCCGATAGTTGGGTCATGCGTCCCAGAAACAAACTACCCTTGGCCAAAAACATGGCCCGTTCCATTTTGCCGGCTTTAATCCGGTCCACTGCATGGGCCAAAAAGGGGACCGCGGAAGCGATATGGCCTTGGGTAGGGGAAAAGCCCAACATCCCATGTTCTTCAACAAAAGCCGGTATTTCGGCCTTGGCAATCTCTTTGTTCACCGTGGCCATGGCGGCAATCATACGGTAGTTGAGCAAAGGGACGTCTCCGCTGCCGCCGGGTTCCGTCACCTCAGGATTGTGCAGTTCTGTGGCATACTTGTCCACATCACCGTACCGCAGGCCCAGACGCTCCAGGGGCTCGGAGACCAAACATTTCATGATTGCTTGCTGAGAAGACCCGGCGCCTACCGTGTGCCTGCCTAGGGAGTCGAGACGCAGTTTGGGTGATATACCGTCGTCCTCGCCAATCATGATTGCCGTGGCTGCCAAGACGTCTTCCA
>ERZ651768.337-NODE-337-length-36117-cov-13.834101_pt1 | contig 36117 bp, 33 predicted proteins | sample MGYA00514754_ERZ651768 | MGnify/ENA metagenome assembly ERZ651768
TAGGGGTTGCGCTCGTTACGGGACTTAACCCAACATCTCACGACACGAGCTGACGACAGCCATGCAGCACCTGTCACTGCGTTCCCGAAGGCACCAATCTATTTCTAGAAAGTTCGCAGGATGTCAAGACCAGGTAAGGTTCTTCGCGTTGCATCGAATTAAACCACATGCTCCACCGCTTGTGCGGGTCCCCGTCAATTCCTTTGAGTTTTAGCCTTGCGGCCGTACTCCCCAGGCGGATAACTTAACGCGTTAGCTTCGCCACTAAGGGGTAAATCCCCCCAACGGCTAGTTATCATCGTTTACGGCGTGGACTACCAGGGTATCTAATCCTGTTTGCTACCCACGCTTTCGTACCTCAGCGTCAGTATTGGTCCAGAAAGCTGCCTTCGCCATTGATGTTCCTTCTGATATCTACGCATTTCACCGCTACACCAGAAATTCCACTTTCCTCTACCATACTCTAGTTGACCAGTTTCAAATGCAGTTCCCAGGTTAAGCCCGGGGCTTTCACATCTGACTTAATAAACCGCCTACGCACGCTTTACGCCCAGTAATTCCGATTAACGCTTGCACCCTCCGTATTACCGCGGCTGCTGGCACGGAGTTAGCCGGTGCTGCTTCTGTAGGTAACGTCAATCTAACCGCCTATTAGACGGCTAGCCTTCCTCCCTACTGAAAGTGCTTTACAACCCGAAGGCCTTCTTCACACACGCGGCATGGCTGGATCAGGCTTGCGCCCATTGTCCAATATTCCCGACTGCTGCCTCCCGTAGGAGTCTGGACCGTGTCTCAGTTCCAGTGTGGCTGATCATCCTCTCAAACCAGCTATGGATCGTCGCCTTGGTAGGCCTTTACCCCACCAACAAGCTAATCCAACGCAGGCCCATCCAATAGTGCAAGGTCCGAAGATCCCCTGCTTTCCCCCGTAGGGCGTATGCGGTATTAATCCGAGTTTCCTCGGGCTATCCCCCTCTACTGGGCAGATTCCTACGCGTTACTCACCCGTCCGCCGCTCGACAGCACCAAGTTCACCCCGAAGGGATCACAGCGGCCTGTTTCCGCTCGACTTGCATGTCTGAAGCCTGCCGCCAGCGTTCAATCTGAGCCATGATCAAACTCTTCAGTTTAATCTTCCAAGCAGCCACCTTCTTTACTACAGCCGGTATTACTAAACCCGGCAAAAAAAAACGACCACTAAACTTTTACTCAAAGATTGCAAACTACTATTGCAAATTACTGTTGCAGCTTCATCCCAAAAAGGGATAAAACCGAAGCTTCAATAAATTAACGCAGTTGCTTACTTTGATAGGATCCAGAATCCGAGGAAATCCTCAGATTCAGAATCTAATTGCTTAGACCCCAAATCCAAATCAGCAAGCACCCACCTCTATTGCTTGAACTACTTTTTTAAAGAACATAAAACCCCGGTGCCGTTCGACACAGAGCCGGCGTATTATACGCCCGTGACGTTGTTTAGCAAGGGTTTAGTCGAGCAAAGTTCCACAAATTTTAACCCCTGAAATATTTGGGTATTTCAACAGGTTAAGCTTACGATTTTTATTGGATGTTTTTGACCAAATGGAACAATTTTTTACCTCGCCTGAGAAGAAAGTATTTACCTTGCAATGCATTGCTTTCCGAGAGCTTAAAATCTGTAGAATTCACTATCTGACCGTTCACCTGAACAGCATGGTTTCCGAGAAATTCACGTGCCATCTTGTTTGATTTCGCCAATTCGGTCTGTACGAGCGCTTCCACAATATCTACTTTATCACCTCTAATCTCGGTATAAGGCAGGCCATCCAGCTCGAGCTGAGTCATATCATTTGCGGTGAGGCTTCCAACCTCCCCTGAAAACAGGGCCTCGCTAATCCTCGTTGCGGCTTTCCGCCCCTCAACTCCATGAAGTAACTCCGTCACTTCACTTGCAAGAATTCCTTGGGCTTCCGGCTTGGTTTTGGACGACTCATCGCTGAATTTAATTTCATTGATTTCATCCACACTCAGGAAAGTGAAGTACTTCATGAATTTGTAGACATCAGCGTCTGCCGTGTTCAACCAGAACTGATAGAAAGCGTATGGGGAGGTTTTCTCCGCATCCATCCAAATAGTACCACTTTCAGTCTTGCCGAACTTGGTACCATCCGACTTGGTGATAAGCGGTAACGTGACCCCGTAAACTTGCTGTTGGTAAAGGCGACGAGTCAGATCAATACCGCCGGTTATATTTCCCCACTGGTCACTGCCGCCGATTTGTACGGAGCAGCAATAACGCTTATTGAGCTCGGAGAAGTCTAAAGACTGCAAGATCATATAACTAAATTCAGTGTAAGAGATGCCTTCCCCTTCCCGCTCGATTCGTTGCTTGACTGACTCCTTCTGAATCATGGCATTGACCGAGAAATGTTTCCCAACATCGCGCAGAAAACTTAGCACATCAAGATCCTTGGTCCATGCTAGATTATTTACCAGAATTGCCTCGTTTTTGACGCTATCAAAATCGAGGAACTGACTTAGCTGAGGCTTTATGCGATCGACCCAGCCCTCAATAACCTCAACGGTTTTTAGTTGTCGTTCCGTATCCTTGAAACTCGGATCTCCGATCATACCTGTGGCGCCGCCGACAAGAGCGATTGGCTGATGACCAGCCAGCTGAAATCGTTTCAGGGCTAGAAGCGGCACCATGTTTCCAATATGAAGACTCTCAGCAGTCGGGTCGAAGCCGCAATAAACAGTTCTGAATCCGCTGGCAAGATGCGACTTAAGCTCTTCACCCCCGGCGATCGAAGAAATGAGGCCTCGGCTTTCTAAGTCACCAATAATATCCGAGTTTGCTATTCCCATCGGGCATTCCTATTCACTAAACGTCACACAACTAAGAAAACAATCAATTTTATTGGCTCCCTGGCAGACGGTGACACTTTCTGCGAGAGATAGCACTGGCTGCTTGGAATGTCACCATCAGCAAAAGAGGATGTTATTCGGGCCGCCCTAAAAAAGCGCAAATTTTACACCAGAACCGCAATTAAGTGCGGGAATAGTAAGGTGATCTAGCCTAAAAGTCTTTGAAATACCTAATGTATTACTGTAGTTTTGCGCATTCGAATGACCGCGAATTGAAAGTAATTGTTAAATATGAACTTTTTTGATTTCCCGAAACAATTTATCAGTAACTACTATCCTCGAGGTCACCTCTATTTTGCCTGTGTCCTAGCCGTTACTTGCTTGATAATTGTCTTGTTTGTGGACGCTGACGAAGGTAGAACCGTTCCTGATCCGACTACCCGTATTGTTATTCCAATTGCATTCCCAGAAATAGAGACCCTGTCCGAGCCCGAAACTGTTCCCGCTAATGAACTTGCGCTGCAACATTTCGTTATAACGAAAGAGTCTCCATTGGAAGCCGTGTCGCTTTGGCATAACGTTGAAGTCCGCAACGGCGATAATTTATCTGCCATTTTCACCAAGGTTGGGCTCAGCGATCAAGATTTATTCCGAGTACTCAATAGCAGTGAAGAGGCCAAGATACTCAATAGGCTTTATCCGGGCTATCAACTGGATTTTATGATTGTTGATACTGGGGAATTGGAAAAATTGAGAGTCCTGAAATCACCGTTAGAAGGCTATTTGTTCACACGATATAACAATGGATACATGGTTAACCCTATCCTCAAGGAAGCCGAAATTCGCCAGGCGTTCAAAGTAGGTAAAATTGCCAACAGCCTGTTTATGGCGGGACAGCAGGAGCAAATTCCAGCCGTCCATATTATGGAAATGGCAAACATCTTTGGTGGCGTAATCGACTTCATTCTAGATCCGAGGACTGGGGATCAGTTCAGCATCTTATATGATGAACAGTACCTTGATGGTAAATTTATAGGGAACGGGGAAATACTAGCAACCCAATTTATCAATCAAAGTAAAAAACACACTGCCGTTCGGTATGTTAATGAAGAGGGAGAGATAGGTTATTACTCGACCGACGGCGAAAGCATGCGCAAAGCATTCCTGCGCAACCCTCTCGATGTTTTTCGAATCAGCTCTAATTTCAATCCGCGTCGACGCCACCCTATCCTGAATACAATTCGCGCCCATAAAGGTACCGATTATGCCGCTCCCGGTGGCACTCCGATTCAAGCCACCAGTGACGGTCGGGTCACACGCGCTTCGCGCTATGGTTCCTTCGGCAACCTAGTTACCATCAAACACACCGGTGGCTTCGAGACCAAGTACGCTCACTTATCCCGATTTGCCCGTGGCTTGAATCGCGGCGACCACGTGCGCCAAGGAGATGTCATCGGTTTTGTTGGAGCTACTGGCGGGGCAACCGGACCCCACCTACATTACGAGTTTCTGGTAAACGGTGTTCACCGAAACCCTCGCACAATCCTTGATAAACTGCCGAAGGCTAAGTCAATTGATCCTTCTGAGATAGATAGGTTCCACCAGCACACGGCTGGGTTATTACTGCAGTTTGAAAAACTCAACTCTTCAAAAATGCTGGCTACAAATCAACCCAGCGCTGACTGAAATTAGCAACATGACTACTTGCGATCAATTCATTGGGCTGATTTCTGGCACTAGTGTTGATGGAGTTGATGCTGTGTTGGTTACATTTAGTGAGAACCGCCCTCAACTAATTGAGACCCATTTTCATGAGTTCGATGGCACTGTAAGAGAAAAAATACTTTTCCTTAGCAGAGGGTCCGAAATTACTCTAAAACAACTCGGCGAAGCCGATGTTGAAATTGGCCGCCTATTCGCAGATGCTACAAATACTTTGCTGAAGCGAGCAAATATTTCAGCTGAAAGCATTTGTGCTATAGGTAGTCATGGCCAAACTATCTGGCATCAGCCTGATGGTCTGATTCCTTTCTCAATGCAAATTGGAGACCCAAATACGATTGCGGAACTAACCGGAATAACTACGGTCGCCGATTTCCGGCGACGGGATCTTTCAGCTCGCGGTCAGGGTGCCCCGCTTGCGCCGCTTCTACATCGAAATTGCTTCAAGGGAGACAGAGATAGAGTCATAGTAAACATCGGTGGTATTTCGAATATAACTGTGCTCACTTGCAGGGGTAATGATTTCGCATTCGACACTGGTCCAGGAAATGTATTGATGGATTATTGGATCCACAAGCACCATTCTCAAACCTTTGACGTCAATGGTGAATGGGCTAGGTCAGGGAAGGTGAATTCAGACCTGCTCGATGTATTAAAAGAAGAACCATATTTCGATCTTCCCTATCCCAAAAGTACAGGCAGAGAATTATTCAATGGCTCTTGGTTAGAAAAAAAGTTGTCGCCTATGCCGACAATTCCTGAAGAAGATGTACAAGCCACATTATTGGCGTTCACTGTTAAAACAATTAAATCTTCGATAAACAAGGTCACTGAAGCTCAACAGATATTTGTATGCGGTGGAGGAGCTAACAATAATTACCTGATGCAATGCCTGGCAAAAGCCCTACTACAATACGAAGTTAGCACTACTTCGCGGCTGGGAATCGATCCTGACTGGGTAGAGGCCACTGCATTTGCCTGGATGGCTAGTGAGACTATAGCCGGGCGGTGCATAGACACAACAGCTTTTACCGGAGCAAAATCATCAGTAATCCTTGGAGGGATTTATCAGGCCTGACATCCTGAGATTAAGAATCTATACGGAAAAGGAAGAACCACAACCACAGGTCGTTGTAGCCATTGGATTCTCGACCACAAAGCGAGACCCTTCTAACCCTTCGACATAATCTATCTTGGAACCAGCCAGGTACTGATAACTGAGCGGGTCCACCAGTAGTCTTGCACCTTTGTTTTCGATTACAGTATCGTCTTCGTTCACTCCTTCTTCAAACGCAAAACCGTACTGAAACCCGGAACAACCGCCTCCGGTTACAAATACACGAAGTTTCAGATTGTCGTTACCTTCCTCGGAAATAAGACTTTGCACCCTATTCGCCGCATCGTCGGTAAATGACATGATGCTGGGTTCTACTGTTTGGACGCCTGACATTGGGATTCCACGTAACTCCACTTTGCTGTATGTGGGGGCCAAGCCGCTCACTTCAAAGCATTGAATTAATTTCCAAAGCTACACAATAACCGACAGGGATACTCAGGTATTATAATACCCGAGCATGCCACTTTAAACACTAATTTTTAAGGATATCAACCCTTCTCTGAAGGCCCGGTTTGTGAGGCTAGAGCAGTTAATTCCTCGTCGGTGAGAAAGTTTTTGTCATCCATAACTTGATTGGGTTCATGTTGATTGATGCCAATGTGCTTGAGATTACCGTTGACCTCGGATCCCATCACCATCTCGATCGTTTTGTAATAAACATTTCCTAGAACAACTGCTTTTGCGGCAAGTTCGACACGAGTAGCCGAACGGATATCACCTTGCACTAATCCGTTAATAATTGCGGTGGGCACACAGATCTCTCCTTCGACTACGCCTTTTTCGCCTACCCTAATAAGCGCTGAAGAATCATCATCCGCATAAATTTTGCCTTTGACTCTGCCTTCGATAATCAATTCTCCGCTGAAATGAATGTCACCCACAAATTCGGTAGTTCTCGACACCAGTGTGTGAATAAGGTCATCGGTGTTATTTGCAAATTTACTGAACATGATCCTAATACCTTTGCCGTTTCTCAAACGCTTGCTGAAACCCCAATCGCGAAATTAACAGTAACAAACTACCGATAGCAAGGTCGATAGGGAACCACTATCATTTTTTTCCTGTTTACTACCTTTGACTACTTTTGGCATTTAGATTGTTCCGAATTCAGGTCCTGCAAGACGCACCCGTCAAGGCAATAAGGCTATACTCTCCAAACCAGTGGTCTCTCCAAGTTCAAACATGAGATTCATATTTTGAATGGCCTGACCTGAAGCGCCTTTAACCAAATTATCTTCAGAAGCAAATACTACTACCGTATCGGTATTTGATGAATAATTAACCGAAATTTCGCACTTATTTGACCCTTTCACATCCCGTGTCGCGGGCAGTAATCCCATCGGTAGGACCTCTACAAAGGGCTCATCAACATACCGGTGTTCAAAAATTGATTGCAATCGGTCGATTGTAATATTCTGGCCAGCGTCTACTGGTGCATAAAGCGTTGCCAATATGCCACGAATCATGGGAGCAAGATGGGGAATAAAAGTGAGTTTAACTTCCTGATCACAAACCAGATTCAATTCCTGGCAAATTTCAGGATGGTGGCGATGGCCAGATACCCCGTAGGCTTTTATAGATTCGTTTGCTTCACAAAATAGGTAATCTTCTACCGCCTTGCGGCCAGCACCACTAACACCAGATTTTGCGTCAGCAATAAGTCTATCCGCAACCACTATGCCTTGTTCCAGTAAAGGCAGAAAACCCAATTGGATAGCGGTAGGATAGCAGCCCGGCACTGCCACCAAGTCAGCGCTTACAATTTGAGACCTGTTTACTTCTGGTAGTCCGTAAACTGCGTTCTCTACCAATTCCGGACAATTATGTGCTGTCTTATACCAATCTTCCCATAGCGCAATGTCCTTTATTCGAAAATCTGCCGACAAGTCAATAATACGCACTCCCTTATCCAGTAGAGTTGGCACTGAATGCATGGCGACCCCATGTGGGGTTGCATAGAAAACAACATCGCATGCGTTTAACGCCTCAGACTCCGGCGCAGAAAAATTCAGTTCTAGATGTCCGCGCAAGTTTGGAAAATGTTCCTGCACAGACAAGCCTTCCTTTTCCCTGGAAGTAACAACTACAATCTCTATGTCTTTTCGAGGTGCAAGCAAGCGAAGCAACTCAATACCCGTATAACCAGTAGCACCGATAATGCCCACCTTAATCAACACTTGCTCCTATACTTACTACGTTGAGTAGTTGCCCCACCATTTCCATAAACTCTCGAATTCCTGAATGGGAAAATTAGCTTCCGAATTGCAGGGGAAGGTATCTTACCTGTGATCGCCGAAAATGCAATAAATCCGGCAACTTCATCACATAAAATCAATAGCTTAGACCGTAGCTTTTCAATCTCCAAGACTTCAATCTTGAGCTGTGATAGGTTCTCTTTTCCGTAACAGGGAACTTAAAATGCTCTGGATAAAAGCATTCCACATTGTTTTCGTCGTATGTTGGTTTAGTGGCTTGTTCTATCTGCCGCGCTTGTTTGTGTATCACTCAACGAGTCAAGACCAAATCAGCAAGGATCGCTTCGAAATCATGGAGCGTAAACTTTTCTGGGGTATTACTACACCCTCGGCAATTGCCACTGTATTTCTCGGAGGCTGGCTGTTGATTTTAAATTGGGATTACTTCATGGCCTGGTGGTGGATGCAAGCTAAACTCGGGTTAGTTGCCCTGCTAATTACCTACCATGTCTATTGTTGGTTGTACATGAAGAAGCTGAGGGAAGATTCAAAAACCGAGACCCATGTATTTTTCCGAATTTTCAATGAACTACCTGTATTCCTGTTAGTTGGCATTGTCATTCTAATCGTTGTAAAACCTACGCTATAACAAATTAACGTTATGCTCTCCATGCATCATATATGATCGTAAGAAAACCCAATGTCATGTGTTTCTCAGGCTTGGATCCAACAGGCGGTGCAGGCTTACAAGCTGATATAGAAACCCTTTTCAGCATTGGCTGTCACTGCACACCCATAGCAACCGCCCTAACCGCTCAAAACACCCAGAACGCTATTAACATGATTGCTACCGAACCAGCGCTGTTGGTTCAGCAAGCTCGAGCAGTGCTAGAGGATATCTCGATTCAATGCATCAAAATTGGGTTACTGGGCAGTGTGGAATCCATTGAAGTGCTTCACATCCTTCTAAAAGATTACGCCAATATCCCAGTGGTTCTCGATCCCATAGCCTTGGCGGGGGGCGGGTATGAATTCGGCGGAACTGAAGTGTTGGAGGCTATGCGTAACTTGCTAGTGCCGCTTACCACTGTCCTGACACCCAATACTAATGAAGCCAAACGGCTAGCTCCTTCCGGGGATACTCTCGATGCCTGTGCCAACGAGCTCTTGGACCTCGGTTGCCAGCATTTATTACTTACAGGCACTCATTCCCAAACGCCTGATGTCGTCAATCGGCTTTATTCGACTCACCAAGAAGTAGTCACCTTCAACTGGCCCCGCTTGGAGCATTCTTACCATGGTTCAGGTTGTACCCTTGCTGCTGCAATCTCCGGCTACCTGGCCCACAAATTAAATATTCGGGATGCCATTCAACAGGCACAACGATTTACCTGGGAATCTCTAAGTCATGGTACCCGGATGGGGTTTGGACAATTCATGCCAAATCGCAGCTACTGGAACAAACAGAAACTCTAATATTTCGAGCGCGACCCAATGAATTTGAGAGGTATATATGCGATTACTGATGATACGTTACTTGCAAATCGGAACATCACAGCATCGATAGAGTCCGCATTGCAAGCAGGTATAAGCATGTTGCAGTATCGCACTAAATCGGAGTTAAACGGTCTCCGGCTGGAACAGATTTGTCAAATTTTAGATCTTTGCCGTCAACATAGCGTACCCTTAATAATCAATGATGACGTGACTCTCTGCAAGGCTATTGGAGCACAGGGGGTACATCTTGGCGATGAAGATGAGAATTTGCGCGCGGCGCGCATTACACTTGGAGCTGAAGCTATCATCGGAGTGACCTGTCACGATTCGCTGCAGGCGGCAGTTGCTGCAGAAAAAGCCGGTGCGGACTATGTTGCCTTCGGGCGCTTTCACTCATCAAAAACGAAACCCGAAGCTACCTCGGCAAACGTTGATATCCTTCGAGAAGCCCAGGCAACGCTCTCATTACCAATAGTTGCTATTGGTGGAATCAATGTGGAAAATGGCGCGGCTTTGATTGAAGCTGGAGCCGATATGCTAGCTGTTATTCATGCAATTTTTGGAACAAATGAAATTTCAGCTAGCACTCAACGACTCGTGGATCTCTTCGAGGCCTAATCGGTTTACAGAAATACTTTTTGATTATCAGGATGAAGGTGAAAAACATGACTAGGGTTCATTCCTCAGAGCTGTATGAACTTGCTCTTAGCTATATACCCGGGGGTGTAAATTCGCCAGTTCGCGCTTTCAAGGGTGTAGGAGGAAAACCGCTGTTTTTCAAAGAAGGCCATGGTCCTTACCTGATTGATTGCGATGACAACCGTTACATAGATTATGTAGGGGCCTGGGGGCCTCTCATCCTAGGCCATCGTCACCCCAGAGTCCTAACAGCCTTGCAAGAACAGATGGAGCTTGGACTAGGATTTGGTGCCTCAACCGAAGCCGAAATCACGATAGCTAAGAGAATCTGCGATTTGGTTCCTTCCGTAGAACAGGTTCGCCTAGTCACTTCGGGTACCGAAGCTACCATGAGCGCCATCCGTCTGGCACGTGGTTTCACTCACCGCGACAAGATCGTCAAGTTTGAAGGCTGCTACCACGGCCACGTCGATAGCTTACTGGTAAAAGCAGGTTCCGGAGCGCTCACGCTTGGTGAACCGGACTCACTTGGCGTGCCAAAAGCTTATACAGATCTGACTTATGTTCTACCATATAATGACAGTCATGCAGTTGAAAATTTGTTCGCTGAATGTGGCCACGAATTAGCCTGCATTATTGTTGAACCTATTGCCGGAAACATGAATTGTGTGCCCCCTGTGCCAGGTTTTCTCGAAACACTCCGAGAACAGTGCAGCGCCCATGGAGCGGTTCTAATCTTCGATGAGGTCATGACTGGTTTCAGGGTAGCGTTAGGAGGTGCTCAATCCTTATTTGGGGTGACCCCTGACCTGACTACACTCGGCAAGGTGATCGGGGGTGGGCTTCCGGTTGGTGCTTTCGGCGGGCGAAAAGAAATCATGGAAAACATCTCTCCAACCGGACCGGTATACCAGGCCGGTACACTCTCCGGAAACCCTTTGGCTGTGGCAGCCGGGCTGGCCACGTTGGATACCATTAGTGAACCAGGTTTTTATGAGGCTCTGAATAAAAAAGCCAGCAGGCTAGTAGATGGCTTTTCGGAAAAAGCTGAAGCCGCGGGTATACCATTCTCAAGCAACCAGCTCGGCGGTATGTTCGGTTGTTTTTTCAACGGCGACAAAGAAATTTCGCAATTCTCTCAAGTAATGGCTTGCAACACTGAGCACTTCCAGCTGTTTTTTCACAGCATGCTAGATAATGGAGTATACCTAGCCCCTTCGGCGTTTGAAGTCGGCTTCATGTCTGCTGCCCATGATGATGAAGTGATACAAATAACGCTTGATTCTGCTGAACAGGCTTTCGCTGCATTATGCTCCTAGTTTCCACGTGTAATTCAGGAAGAATATAGTAGTGGGTCAATACGACGTTTACGGTGTCGGCAACGCACTGGTAGATATAGAATTCGAGGTAGACGAAGCCTTCTTTAGAGATTATCGCATCAAGAAAGGCGTGATGACTCTGGTGGACCATGAGCAACAAGACCATCTGCTTAAGATACTCTCCGACACTTATGGAATCACAAAGAAGTCAGGTGGTGGTTCCGCCGGTAATACCCTCTACGCGCTCAGCCACTTTGGTGGCCGTGCCTGTTTCACATGTAAGATCGCCAATGATCAGGCCGGAGATTTTTACCTAGAGCAACTTGGTAGGGACAATATCGATACAAACGTTACTAGTCGAGAGGATGGCGCTTCAGGACGCTGCTTGGTGATGATCAGCCCCGATGCGGAACGAACTATGCATACCTATCTTGGCGTTTCCGAGATGCTCTCTCGTAAGGAACTTGATTTTCAGGCGGCCCGTCAATCCAAGTACATATATCTCGAGGGCTACCTCGTGACATCACCAACGGCCAAGTCCGCTATAACAGAACTGAAAAAGTTTGCCGAAGAAAACGACGTAAAAACCGCCATGACATTATCAGACCCAGCCATGCTGGAATACTTTAGGGACGATATAAATGACGTGCTGGGTAGTGGAGTCGATCTATTATTCTGTAACGAACAGGAACTCTTGCTTTGGGCTGGTACTGATAGTATAGAAGCGGGATGCTCTCTTATGGAGGACAAGGCTAGCCAGTTCGTAATTACGCGCGGAGCTGAAGGTGCATTGCTCTTTGATGGCGAAGATTATATCTCAATTAAGGGTCACAAAGTGAAAGCGATAGACACCAACGGTGCCGGCGATATGTTTGCTGGGGCATTTTTGTATGGAGTTACATTTGGCCTAAATTTTATAACCGCAGGAAAGCTAGCAAGCTTCGCTTCGTCGAAGGTAGTGTCTCAGTTCGGCCCGAGGCTCTACCCAGAGCAACACTTTGAGATAACCAGCCAGCTATTGAAGTCAACTTAAGTGCCGAAACCTTCGACAAATTTCTTCACACCATCAAACCAGGATGATTTTTTCGGGGACTGCTTCTTTCCCTCAACTTCCTGGATTTTATGAAACTCTTCCATGAGTTCCTTCTGGCGGGCAGTTAGGTTCACCGGTGTTTCGACGATTACCCTGCACAGCAAATCTCCAGCACTCCCCCCACGGATTGGAGTAACCCCCTTATTCCGCAATCGGAATAACTTACCAGTCTGTGCTCCGGGAGGTATCTTCAATTTTACGCGGCCATTCAGTGTTGGGACTTCCAGTTCTCCTCCGAGTGCCGCATCGGTAAAACTTATGGGAATTTCGCAATGCAGGTTAGGTCCATCCCGTTGGAAGATGGCATGGGCACGGACAGCAATCTCCACGTAGAGATCTCCTGAGGGCCCACCATGGACACCTGCCTGGCCTTCTCCACTCAGGCGTATTCGGTCCCCAGTATCGACACCAGCTGGCACCTTCACGGAAAGCGTCTTAGTTTCATCAACGCTGCCCCGCCCATGACAAGTATTACAAGGATCCTTTATTTGTCTACCAGCGCCTTGACAGCGAGGGCAGGTCTGTTGTACTGAGAAAAACCCCTGCTGCATCCGAACTTGCCCATGGCCACCACAGGTAGTGCAATCGGTTGGCTGAGTACCAGGCTTCGCGCCACTCCCATTGCATGTCTCACAGGCCACCGTTGTGGGGATGCGAATCTTGACCGCTTTACCCTGAACCGCTTCTTCGAGGCTCAAGTCAAGGTTATAGCGTAGATCAGCTCCTTTTTGCACATGGCTACGACGGCCACGGCCACCCCCGAAAATATCACCGAAAATATCACCGAAAATATCACTGAAATCAGCCGTTCCCGCACTGGTCTGCCCTTCTACGCCCGCATGGCCGTATTGATCGTAACGACCTCGCTTCTGACCATCGGAAAGTACTTCAAATGCTTCGTTAGCTTCCTTGAACTTTTCTTCTGCTCCTTCGTCATCAGGATTTCTATCGGGATGGTGCTTCATAGCAATTCGCCGGTAAGCCTTTTTAATATCGGCTCCCGACGCATCTTGGGAAACACCCAACACTTCGTAGTAATCCCGCTTAGACATGGAATGTGTCTCTGTTCCTAGTACCTTAGATCTGTAGTGTCAAAAACCAAGCCAATTAATCACTCCCTGAATTAGCACTACCGCTTAAAGCGCAAAAAACCAAGCCATATGAAATGACTTAGTTTCTTGTACAATAATTGTTCCAGAAAGCGAGAGAATGAGTAATATGCTTACTTGTCTTCTTCCGTCACTTCTTCGAACTCGGCATCAACCGCGTCTTCCGCCTCGCTTTGACCTCCAGATTCAGCTTCACCTTCTGCATTATCTGTCTGCGCTTGTTGTTCGGCGTATAATTTTTGCGCTAAATTTGTTGAAGCGTCCGTCAAATCCTTGGTCTTTGTTTCGATTTCCGCCTTATCATCGCCCTTAAGAGCTTCTTCAAGTTCGGTGATAGCGTTATTGATTGCATCCTTCTCCTCATCAGTTGCCTTGTCACCAGCTTCCTCTAGAGTTTTCTTGGTAGCGTGAACTAAGCCATCAGCCGTATTCCGGACGGCAATCAGCTCCTCGAATTTCTTATCATCAGCCGAATGTGCTTCGGCGTCCTTGACCATTTGGTCGATTTCTTCATCGGATAATCCGCTAGAAGCCTTGATGACAATCGATTGTTCCTTGCCGGTGGCTTTGTCTTTTGCGGATACATTTAGGATTCCGTTCGCATCGAGATCGAAAGCCACCTCGATCTGCGGCATACCACGCGGCGCCGGTGGAATGTCAGTCAGGTCAAATCGACCCAGTGATTTATTCTGGGCTGCCTGCTTGCGCTCACCTTGGACCACGTGAATGGTCACGGCAGTCTGGTTATCGTCGGCAGTTGAAAACACCTGGGTTTTTTTGGTTGGAATGGTAGTGTTTTTATCAATCAAAGAGCTGGCAACACCTCCCAGAGTCTCAATACCCAGAGACAAAGGAGTCACATCCAGAAGCAATACATCGTTTACATCTCCTGAGAGAACCGCTGCCTGAATAGCGGCTCCGACTGCTACAGCCTCGTCCGGATTAACATCCTTACGCGCTTCTTGTCCAAAGAAATCTGCAACCTTTTGTTGTACCAACGGCATTCTGGTCTGCCCGCCTACCAATATTACGTCATCGATCTTTGAGGCATCCAGATCAGCATCCTGTAAAGCTGTCTTAACCGGGGCCAACGTTTTCTCAACAAGGGCCTCCACAAGTGACTCAACCTTAGCTCGAGTCAATTTCTGCACTAGGTGCTTGGGGCCACTCGCATCAGCTGTAATATAGGGCAGATTGACCTCTGTTTGCTGGGCTGAAGACAGCTCGATCTTAGCTTTCTCCGCCGCTTCCTTTAGCCGCTGCAAGGCAAGAGGATCGTTGTGCAAATCCATGCCTGATTCTTTCTTGAATTCATCTGCTAAGTAATCAATTAGGCGAAGATCAAAATCTTCACCTCCCAAGAAGGTGTCACCGTTCGTGGAGAGAACTTCGAAAGTGTGCTCACCATCCGTTTCGGCTATCTCGATAATAGAGATATCGAAAGTGCCTCCACCAAGGTCATAAACAGCTACTGTGGAATCACCACTCTTTTTGTCCATACCATAGGCAAGAGCTGCCGCAGTTGGCTCATTGATGATACGTTTTACATCTAGACCTGCGATCTTACCTGCATCCTTCGTCGCCTGACGCTGGGAATCATTAAAGTAAGCAGGGACGGTTACCACGGCTTCTTTGACTTCCTCGCCAAGAAAATCCTCTGCGGTCTTTTTCATCTTCATAAGAATTTGTGCAGAAATCTGCGGCGGAGACATTTTCTCACCATTTACCTGAACCCAGGCATCACCATTATCCGCTTCGATGATTTCGTAGGGCACCATCTTGATATCCTTCTGTACGACTTTATCCTTGTATTGCCGCCCAATCAGGCGCTTGATCGCGAACAGGGTGTTACTAGGATTAGTCACAGCTTGGCGCTTCGCCGGCTGACCAACCAATGTTTCTCCATCATCGCTGTATGCAATGACAGAGGGAGTGGTACGATCTCCCTCTGCATTTTCAATGACTTTGGACTTGCCTCCTTCCATCACGGCGACACAGGAGTTGGTAGTTCCCAAATCGATACCAATAATCTTACCCATTATCAAATTCTCCGCTTGTTACCTAGCGTTCAAGCCGCTTTAAGCATGGTTCTTACTTGTACCCTCAATATTGGCCCAATCCTGCCTATTTCAAGGGCTTCGAGATAAATTCCTCGAATTTTATCCGGTTACCCCGATTATGGGTTTTGTTGGCCTAGAGCCAGAAATTGAGGAAGATTGATAGAACATTACTTGTCGTTATTTTTGTTCTCAGATTCTGGCTCCTTCGAAACCACTACCATAGCAGGTCTGATTACTCGGCCATGAAGTGTGTAACCTTTTTGCATTACTTCGATCACCGTATTGGGTTCGACGTCAGAATTCTCGAGGATCGTCACCCCCTGGTGTAATTGCGGATCAAAAGGCTCACCCATCGGATCTACTGACCCAATATGAAACCTGTTGAAGCAATCCGTGAAGCTCTTGAGAGTTAGATCAACCCCTTCATAAATTGCCTTGACCGTTTCATCTTCATAGTCTGAAGCTGCTGCCAGAGCCCGTTCTAAGTTATCCATCACCGTCAAGAGCTCAATGCTGAACTTCTCCTGTCCATATTTGTGAGCCTTCTCGATATCCTGCTCGGTGCGACGCCTCAAGTTTTGCATCTCTGCTTGCACTCTGAGCAAATCCTCTCTCGCTCGGATAGCTCCCTCCTTTTCTTCAGCCAGTTTTTCAAGTACTTCTTCTAACGTGAAGTCTGCTTGCTCTTCGACATCCTTCTCTTCAGCACTGCTTTCCTGCAAATCTGAGTCATCTTCGGTTTCGATCTCCGCCTGATCTTGATCTGCGTTTGCCAATTCAGCTTTATCTTTTTGAGTCTGCTTACCCATGCCGTCCTCTAGAATATGTATTAATGTTTTCTAGCGCTTCCAGGAGTTTGCCAGTCTCTCCGGCATTAACCCTGAATTTATCTTTTCAATGGCTCGCATATGGGGTCTGGCACCGAATTTTCAAGCGTTAACGCCGATTTATCCAATTGATATTTGACTGCCGGCAATCAATCATTCAGGTTAGCCATGTTTCTGCCTTTCTGCGACTTGATACAATATACTTTGAGCTCATGCTCCAGCAACTTTACATAAAAAATTACGCCACCGTCGATATCCTAGAGATAGAATTCCAAGTCGGAATGTCAGTGATTACTGGCGAGACTGGAGCGGGCAAATCAATAATACTTGGAGCACTCGGCTTAGCCCTTGGAGACCGCGCCGACAAAACCACCGTGCGAAGCGGTACCAAGCAGGCAGACATCAGCGCAGAATTCAATACCTCTCAAATAAGCCAAGCTCGGCAATGGCTGTTTGAAAATGACATGGAAACCGGCTGTGGCACCTGTATCATCAGGCGAGTGGTAAACAGCGATGGTCGCTCTAAGGGCTATATCAATGGGTCCCCGGTCACGCTATCAAGTCTTAAGATTTTGGGCGAAATGCTGATCGATATTCATAGTCAACATGAACACCAGTCTCTTCTTCGCCGCACCTCCCACCAGCGCCTATTAGATGACTTTTGCGTTGATCATGACATTTTAGAAAAGATGCATTCGACCTGGAAGCAATGGCAGCAAAATTTTCGGCAACTACAGGAAATCAATACTCAATCTCAGATAAACTCGGCACAAACTCAGTTACTAACCTACCAGCTGAACGAACTCGAGGAACTGACTATCGGCACGAATGAAGTTGAAACCCTGGAAACAGAATATAAAATCTTAAGCCATGCTGATGAAACCATTTCTGCAGTGCAAGTGGCTCTAGATATATGCAGTGAGAATAATGACCAAAATGCTTCCTCCTTGTTAAATCAAGCGCTAACTGCACTACGGGATTTGCCGGGAAAAAATAATACGCTTACTAGTACTATCACGCTCCTTGAAAGCGCGGATATTCAGCTGTGCGAAGCTATCGCAGATTTAAACGCCTTCAAGGACAAATTTGAGGCTGACCCTGAGCAATTGGAAAAGGTTAATTCCCGATTAAGCGACCTGCATACAATTGCCCGTAAGCATAAGGTTCAACCAAGGCACCTGGAAAGCATCATCGAATCGCTGCGTAAAGAATTATCCAGATTCCAGAACAATGATGCAGAACTGGAACGTATGAATGCAACCGACCTCCTACTTCGCGAGCAATATCAGAAACTAGCTAGCGAAGTAAGCTCTCTACGCAGCCGCGGCGCTGTTAAACTCGCAAAAGAGATAAATAACCAGATCCAGCAGCTAGGCATGCCTCACGCGGAGATCCAGATAGAGGCAAGCCCGACCAAGACTGATGAGCCTTCCATCAACGGAATTGAGACCATAGAGTTCCGGGTAAGCACCAACCCAGGGCAACCCCCAGAACAGCTCAAAAAGATTGCCTCAGGAGGAGAACTATCGCGCATAAGTCTGGCTATTCAAGTTGTCACCGCTAAAACGTCACAGACTCCCTGCCTTGTTTTTGACGAGGTCGACGTGGGCATAGGAGGGGGAATTGCGAAATCAGTAGGCCAATTACTCAGAGAGTTAGGAGGAAAAGCTCAAATTCTGTGCGTAACTCACCAAGCACAGGTTGCAGGCCAAGGCCATCATCATTTTGTAGTAAGCAAGACCAGCAGAAACAACTCAACCCGAACGCGAATAAATAAATTGGCTGGCAACGAAAAAGTGAGAGAAGTGGCACGTATGCTGGGGGGCGAAGAATTCAGCGATGAATCATTAGCTCATGCCAAGCAGATGGTCGCCTCCAGTCAAGTTTGAATCAGGTTTCGACCGGCTGTCCAGTCAAAAAGAGAGACTCCGAACTCTTGCTGCCGCCTATGAGATGTTGGTTTTTCTTGAATAACCAAGAGGATTATTTCAGAAGCCAAAGAAACAGTTTCAATCACCCTTACCTTGGCATTCCTGGCAAATGCCGTATAGGTACATACTGTGGTCAGTGATTTTAAAACCGTATTTTTTTGCAATCATCTCCTGTTGCTCTTCGATTACTTCGTCGTAGAATTCTTCCACCTTCCCACAATTATTGCAGACAATGTGATCATGGTGATCGACCGAAGTTAACTCGAAAATAGAATGACCACCCTCAAAGTGATGTCGCATGACAAGACCCGCTGACTCGAACTGAGTCAAGACTCGGTACACTGTTGCCAAGCCTACATCCTCTTCCGCCCCAATCAAGGCTTTATAGACATCCTCCGCACTAAGATGTTTATTATCGGAATTTTCCAGTATCTGAAGGATCTTAACCCTGGGTAGGGTAACTTTAAGACCCGCCTTGCGCAGTTCTTTATTCTCTGTATTCATCGCCAATCTCTAAAAACGGTAAAGGGGACTACTCTATTTTTTATAAGCAATAACCAGTGTCCAAGGCAACACAGTGACACATCTGGCAGTTCTACTACTGGCATTTGTAGGTTATTATGCCTACTTGGCTTCTCATAGGAAAGACGAGTTCGAACTTATAGAACTGATCCTTTAATGAAATTAACTAAAAGCATCCTGGGCCTTATGCCTCTTGCTGTTTTAATCTCCTGCAATAATATCGGCTCCATGGATTTTCCAGGGGTGTACAAGATTGGTATTCCTCAAGGCAATATCATCACTCAAGAAATGGTTAATCAATTGCGGCCAGGTATGACCAAACGTCAAGTCAATTTCGTGATGGGAACACCTCTCGTCAGAGACCCATATCACCAGGACCGCTGGGACTATGTGTACAGCTACCAGCCCGGTGGTGGTGAGAGGGGCCAAGAGCGATTATCGGTCTTTTTTATCGACGACCAATTGGTTAACTTCACCGGCGACTTCATACCAACAACAGTCAGTGAAGCCAATAACGCCTTTCAGGACCCCGAATAGTTCCAATCGCAGAACCACACCTAAAAACTCGAACGTATTTATGAAATTGCTGTCGAGAAGGTTGCAACTGCAGCAAGGCCGACAACATCTTGTGCTTGCAGAAAAATGTCTTGCCTGGGAAGTAAAGGAATTGCGTCAGTTAAGGTGCTCAAGTGGATTTCCTCTTGCGCTCGTCGCTCATCAAGGAAATCCCCGCTATTAGCTGGAGCTCTCTTATTAACTACCAGACACCCAACATTAACTCCTGATCGCTTAAGTTGTTCGCTCAACTCAATAGTTTCCAGCACTGGAAGTCTTTCGGCCGCAAGCACAATTATGAAAGATGTCGTTTCCTCATCTGACACCCGGTCACGGAAACCAGAAAACTTCTGCCGGCGCCTATGCAAAATTCTTCGAATCTTGCTTTCCCTCTCCTGCTCCATGGAACCCGCAACACCTACAGTCTTCTCTGCCATAGTTGAATCTCTTCCGAGGTCCCTTACGAATTCCGCGAACCGATCCGCTTTCTCGCGACGTTTAATCAAGCCCTCGGTCCAGGCCGTCATCATTTCTGGTAGAACCATTAGTCTAGCAGTATGGCCGGATGGCGCGGTATCAAACACTATAAGGTCATACTCGTTTATTCCCTCCTCAACTAATTCGGCGATACGTTCCAGCAACGCGGCTTCTTGCATACCCGGCGCTCCTCTAGACAGCAGCATATGTTTGTCAATTTCCTTATGCAGATTAACCGGCATCAATTCGTGCAGAGCGGAAGACACCTCCCGCATATGAGCATCGACCGTGTTATCTGGGTCCAGCTCAAGAGCATCGAGTCCTGCCATTATACGAACTGGGCGCGGCCCAATTTTCCTGTCGAATAGATGACCCAAGTTATGCGCTGGATCTGTAGATATCAGTATTACTTTGGCACCTTCATTTGCGCGCGCGAGTGCGGTTGCTGCTGAGACGGTTGTTTTACCAACACCGCCTTTACCGCCAAAGAAAAGAACCTTTCTTGACCGAGCGAGATCTAACAACAACTTATATGATCCAGAGGCGAGCGCTCCATTCCCATGCGAGTGTGCCATTCATGGAAACGATCGTAGACCACAGGCAATAATTCCAGCGTATAGAAAGCAGCAGGATTGGGAATACCTAGACTTTCTGCAAATACGAGCAGCATGAACAAGTCATCTTCGTCCCGCTGGGCCCTAGCAAAGGATCGGCGATAGGGCGCAACATAATATTCGTGCAATCCATGTTCGATCCTGCTGAGCAGACTGTCTTTGCGAGTTACTTTATCATCTTTGCGATTAGTCATAACGGTTCCCTATTCCACTCTCAATTATGCGTGAAGGAACTATTGAATTAAAGGTATCAAGTCTTAATGATAATAGTTGCCTTACTAGATATTGGAGAACAGACAGCTTTATTTTTTTGACTTCTTATTTTCTGCTCGGCTCCGTCGTGCCTGTTTTGGGTCTATAAGCAATGGCCTATATATTTCAACCCTGTCTCGAGCTTTTAGGACATAGTCTTTCGGTAGCGGTCTTGATTTGCCGTCCAATAGATTTGAAAAAATACCCATGGGATTCGATTCTGGATCAATTTTTTCAAATTCGTCTCCGATATTGGAAAGTAATACCGCTTCATAGGCAGTGGTTCCAAGGGGCACTTCCAATGAAACTATCAGTTGTCTGTCGGCATTTCCATAAGCCACTTCAACGGGAATAGCCTTGGGATTCTCTACATATTTATGCTTCATGAGGAACAGACCTGCTTGGCTCGCCCAACCAGCGCATCGACGAGATTATTGGCAGAGCTACTGAAAAGCTTTTCTGCCGCAAAATCCACAATTCCCGATTTAAATTCAAACTCTAAATGGAATACGATCTTGCAGGCGTCTCTTCGCAGTGCTTCGAACCTCCATTTCGCGTTGAAACTGGCAAAATTCCCTTCCAATAGTTCCATCTCGATATTTCTTGGTCTTCGCAGCGTATTTTTGGTCGTGAAACACTGCGTAATACCGGCCTTTGACAGACAGAGCTCACCTATGAGTTCGTGCTCAGATTGGCTCTTGACCTTAGAGGAAATACATCCCTGCATGAATTGTGGATATTGTTCTATATCGTTGACGATATCGAACATATGCTCCACTGAATATTCGACCAGGGCGCTACGGTGGATGACAGTCATTGTAAGTACAGGAAGCTTAATTCAAGTAAATTTGGAATACAGTGCTGATAAAGACAACCAGCAGAACTAAGGGAATAATTGTTCCAAGTGAGAAATTTACATATTTCTCAAGCAATGATCCATCATAATCGTCATCACCGATAACCAACTCAGATTTAAGGCCGCCGACTTTCCAGCGATAAGCACAGAAGATGCAAACCGTGAATCCTACAAAAGGCAATATAGTTTCATAAAAAACATCCGAAACGAGATCGAAAAAAGACTTCGGTAAACCACCATAGCTGGTGAAATTGGTGAAAAAATCGGAGATTCCAAGAGACATGGTTGCCGGTATGGCGAAAAAAGTCAGCAAAAGAGCCTGCATTCCAACCGCCTTCTTTCTGGAGAACTTTAATTCATCAATCCAACATGAAATCGGTATTTCTATTATCGAAACAAGAGAAGTCAATGCCGCAAAGAAAACGAGCGTGAAAAATACAGCCGCTACCACGCTTGCACCTATGTATCCAACCGCAACTTGCATAGATAGAAAAATCTTTGGAAGAAAACTAAAAATCAGCCCTATGCTGCTCGTGGAAAGATCGTCCGTGTTAGTGTTTGGATCGAAAGCGAAAATGGCGGGTAATATCAAAAGCCCAGCGAAAAAGGCGATACTCGTGTCGGCCACTGCCACCATGCGCGTGGACTGTGGGATACTATCCTGTTTTGAAAAATACGATCCATAGGTAATCAGGATCCCCATCCCCAGTGAGAGTGAAAAGAAAGCCTGGCTCAGGGCGCCGTTTATTACAGACAAATTCACCTTTGAAAAATCCGGGACAAGGTAATAAATGATGCCAGCGCTCGCATTATCCAGCGTAAGCACAAAAATTGTGAGCAAGACAAGCATCAGTGCCAGCGTCGGCATTAACACCCTAGCCAGTCTTTCAATACCACCCCTCACACCACCTAACAGAATAAAAAAGACCAGCGCTAACAGGAACACCAGGTAAACGAACAGCGAAGGCCTGGCAACAACTTCACTAAACGTAGTGTCATAAGAAAGGTACTCCAACCCACCAAAGCTTATTTCTTTTATATAGACTACCAACCAAACGGTAATGACAGTGTAAAAAACAGCAATCATGAACGGGGTAAGAATGGCCAACATACCAGCGAATCGCCACCACATTGACCGATCTGATAATTTTGAGAAGGCGCCGACGGGGTTCCGAGTTGTATTTCGCCCCATCGCGATCTCCGCCATCATTACGGGATAGCAAATCAAGGCTATGAAAAACAGATAGACGATCAGAAAAGCGGCACCGCCATTTTTGGATGCCATTACTGGGAATGCCACCAAATTCCCCAAACCAACAGCTGAACCAGCTGCTGCCAGAATAAATCCTACCTTGGAGCTGAAATGCCCTCTTTCCTGTTCCATTAAATACCCTTTATAATCAGCGTGTTGGCCCGTTGTCACTGGGCGGCGTCAACGGATTCTAACAGTGCCTTTATATCTGCACAACGGCGACTAAATTGTAATGGTATATATCATTTCCTATCGCATCGAGTCTCACTCCCATGAACGGGCTATAATCACCAGCTATGGCTAAACCGAAAAATACACCAGGGCAAACCAAGAAACCAAAAACCCCCGATAGCACAATAGTGCGCAATAAAAAAGCCAGGCACGACTACTATATAGAGGATTCTTTTGAAGCCGGCATTGAGTTACTAGGTTGGGAAGTAAAGAGTTTGCGCCTGAAGAAAGTCGAACTGGTGGATAGTTATGTATTAACAAAGGATGGAGAAGCATTTTTGTTGGGGTGTAATATCACTCCTCTTAATACTACTAGTACCCACACCGTTGCCGATCCATCCAGAACCAAGAAATTACTTTTACATAAGAAGGAACTTGCCAAGCTTTTTTCCGCGACACAAAAGAAGGGTCATACGTGCGTTTGTACTAAACTGTATTGGAAGGGGCATTTGGTTAAAAGCCAAATTGCACTGGCAAAGGGAAAACAGGCACATGATAAGCGTTCCTCGGTCAAAGAACGCGAGTGGAACATCGATAAACAACGCATTGTTCGTCACCAGAACCGATGACTGAACCATTATATTGAAGGCATAGTACCTACTAGGGTGTGGTAAACTTATAAAGCTTCTTTGGGGGTGATTCGGATTCGACGCCGGTATCAACACCTGTAGTGCATGTCGAGAGGGTAGTAACTCTCGTTAATAAATTACTGCAACTTTTTAGTTGCCAACGACGATAGATACGCTCTAGCAGCTTAATATAGCCGCTAGCGATTGCCACTAGGATGCCCGTAAACAAGTGTTTTGCAATCGTCATATAGAACGGGATCGCAGTGAGATGTGTCTGGCATCAATCTGTTAAATTTTTCCAGACTCGCCCTATTCGCCCTGCCCGTCGGGTAGATATGGGCTAACTCAATAGACGACGCTAAACATGTAGATCTCTAGGCCGCGAACTGACGGACGGGGGTTCAAATCCCCCCGCCTCCACCAAATACTACTCCGGTAAACTCTGGAGAACTCCATAATAGTAGGAGTCCCATCTGGTGAAAGGGGGGTGCCCCGGGGTGGGTATGACTAAATTAGCCTATCAAGCAATTGTAAGATGATGGGAATCACTCTATCCCATTGGTGATCATTCGATGGATTGTCACTCATTTCATGATTGATCTTCATAACGGTATTCTTTGAGCTGTCAGGCTCGCATTAGCAACATGAGCAACTCGAAGGGGCCGCTGGGCGATATTGCTTAGTGGGAGCTGACGTGGGTGACGCTTCGCTACTGCGCGCTGCACCCATCACTATCGATTTTTTACCAGCGAGCGGTTTGCTGGTCTTTCCAGGTGCACTCCAGACAATACGAAAACGATCAGTCCCGATAGTGGATTTTATCTCAATCGACTTATCTCCTATGCGCTTCCAGTGGGTGAATATCGATCCGTCGCGATACACAGTGACAGACTCTGGATCTGGTAACTGCGTAACTCGCCAGCTGGTTTCGTTTCCACTATCTGCTGAAGTCGCCGCATAGGTTGTTACATGAAGTTGACCTGTCGCCTCATCGTTATGTGCTTCACTGATGCCCAGACTGGGGAAATCGACCCCTTCTACCGTCGGAAGATGGAACTGCGGTGTATAACTACCATTGTAGACTTGGCTCCACGCACCGGGTTCGCCTATTTCACTGAGAATCATTAGTCCATTGAGTTGCCCTCTTGGGTAGGGCTCTTCCAGCCCAAATCGCCACGCGAAACGATCCGGGTCATCGCCGAAAAAATTGGGGCCAAACTCTCGCTCAGCAACACTTGCGAGTCGTTGCTCTGTGGTGACATCGCCAAGCTCTCGGGCCAGCATCAAAACCATAGACAGCCATCTCGGGTCATCGATTGGTTGCACGAAATTATCTTTGCGACTGTTCCATCCAAGCTGCTGTATTCCTGACTCATAGAGTTCACGACCAAATTCCGGAGCCTGCGGATAGAGATAGAATAGCGGTGCCAATGTGCCATACCCAGCTAGCTTATCCGGCATTGAATAGGCCATTTTCTCGATCGGGTCGTAATAAAAGGCAAAGGATTCGATGTTCCCGCCTCTTGAACGCTTTACGAAGTACTTCTTGGCATAGTCAATCCACTGCTCATAGACCCAATGAGTTGATGTTGAAAATACCTTGTCGTGCAACTGCAAGCTAAGCCCTGCTGCACTCAGGCAATAAGGCCAGATCTTGGTATTTTCGCAATGCGGCCCCTGAGGCCGTTCAGCCCATTGATTTTCAATAAATCCGGTAATGCTGTGCTGAGTCCAATCGAACAGTCGGTTGTTGTAGCCCGTCACCTTAAACGGGCGCTCCCATTTCTCATCACCCGATACATAGGAGTAGGTGCTGAGCAGCAGGTTAAAGAATCCACGGAAAAATAAATTGCCATCGGCTGCTATTGGGTCTGGTTGTAGCCCCCACGGTTTGACACCGTTAGCTGTCCAGCCAGGTGGATTGTAATGACCACGGAGCTGCTCTGGCATCCACACTAGCCACTCCGGCGGGTAATTACGCTGATTCGGGTCAGGCCCGATAAGAGTCAGCCAGTCGATAGCTGCCCAGAAGGTTGTGTAGCGTCCGACTAGTTGATCAGCAATCTCGGTATAGACTTCTCGCCATGCTGGCGTTTGATCAGCCATCAATGGCAAGGCATAGGAGGTTTCGGAAAGATCAAAACGCGGAAACGCGCACATCGGAGCGGTGCTTGTGCGGTCCCACCAGGGGAGAGGATCACCAGTAGAGCTCCAGTCATCCTCGGTGGTAGCTTTGTCCCAAATAAAACGCAACCAACCCCGTGCTCTCTGATTAAGTTCTAATGCCTCACTCATGATTGAATATTCTGGGAATCTGCGGCCAAATTAATCACGATCTTATGACTTTTCATTTTCCCTGGCGGAACGGCGCCTTGTCCTACTTGCCAGATTACTAATTTATCTCGTTGCTCAGTGGCATCTAGCCACGCTGAATCAAGGCTGTCGATAACAGGTTCTCGAATGATTCTTGAAGAGGATTTGTGTGAGAGATCGGGCTTGGCATAACTTTGCGGCCAGACTTCTCTTGTTTTCCTGCGCCAAGGTAGCAAACCCATCGCTAGTTCATAGAACCATAGAACATGTGCAGCCTCTCCCTTGCACTCGACATCCAGCGAACCAAATCCATTAATTAATTGCCCGATAGCGTCCTTTGCAAGAAATATGCGAGCGCCAATGGCAGACGTACGAAAACGTAAGGTGCACACCGCGTCAGCAGACACTCCAGAGTGAGAAGAAATACGACGTCCCCGCACAACAAAACTTCGTGACACGCCGTTCAGGGACTCTAGAACAAAAATCATATCGCGAGACAGTTGCGAGCGAACACGGGGACTCAACCGACTCCCTAGGCTCAAAGCTAATCCTACAACTAAAAGGATGATTCGAAAAAACATTGCCACATGACCTCGGATGAGAACTAATTTTTCCTATTCCAACACGCCAGAAGATGACTCGCCAGCTAAAATGATCATGTCGCGAAAATCTTCCTATCAGAATCACAGCTAGGGGGTGGGTGTGCTGACTGGGCGGTCTATATAAACAGGGGGTGGGGTTAATATATTATAAGAGGATGAGGTGACAAAACTATTTGATGGTATCGTCTAACTGTATAAATTTAATATCCTTATATAACAGAGCTTTAAGTTGGGTATTCAAATCCCCCCGCCCCACCAAATTTAAGCTTTAATAAAGAGCCAGGACAATGAAGCTTTCTACCCCAGCAACCCTACTCTTTTTTGGGTTTCATCCAAGGGAATAAAACTTTATCTCCTGAGAGGGTTACTCTAATGACATAACATAGTAAAAAAACAAAGACGCCCATCCTCACATACATTTCACCCGAATCAGATGTATCAAAAACACCCCCCACAGAAAAGAACGCCCCCAGAAAAAACCCAATCCAGTGAATCACCAAACCTAGTCTAGCTAGCATGCTGTCCCCTTAACGCCACACCACCAAAGCGATACAATTTCATTTCTTTTTTCTTAAAATTCGCATTTATCTCACACGAATAATTCCTACACTTCCTTCGATCTCGATAGTAGTACCCCACTGATCTGATAAACGTTCCACCCGCTGCAATATTTGTTGCGCTTGTTGCAACGACGCCAAGCGCGGAATCCCTAAGCGTGAATCGGGACTATCAATGCCTAATTCGGTGGGGTAGAGCCGCACTTCCTTAAGTTCGCCATCTCCAAACTGGCTAATAGCAACCAGGCTCTCTAGCGACTGGGTTGAATCACCAAAATTTCTGGCGAATTGCTGCATGCCTCTACGTTGATCTGCATCCGTATTGCCCATAATTACTGGCAATTCCCACTGCGCCTCCCGAAAAAACTCACCAAGGCCATAGAAAATTGGTTTACCATTATAGATCTCGATACCTCGCAGGGTTTGCACTCCGGAACCTACAAATACATCTGCCCCTGCATCGATCGAACGGTGAGCAAGCTCAACATAAAATTCCGGCGGGCGGGTACTCAAGTGTTGCCGTTCGACGACCGACTGGCTCTGGTGAATATGCGCAGCAGCGATAACGACATCTCCATACTGCCGGGCGTTTCTAATATTTCTTAGGATACGATCCAGATCATTCGTGACCATCGTATAGACAACTGTTCCTGGCACTTCATCATCCTGAACGATTCGATAATTTGGATCATTCCGACCAGAACTGGAGGCTGGGAGACTTAGACCAATAGTGGGGGAATTATTGCCGACTGGCCGAGGATTATCATAGTTATTACGGTATTGCAGAAATTCTTCACGCACCTGGCTCAAGGCATCAAATTGTTGCTCTGACACTAAAATTGTCTCACGGTAATTGAGCATGTTCAGTCCAGGCCTGCCGCCAAGATTACCAATACGTGGCGTGGCAGCAAGACGATAGTGCTCGGGAAAAATAGGAGCGTGCATGCCCACTAGTGCAGCGCGTCCTTTTGCTATTTCAAAAAAGGCAGGCGCTGCTGCTTCCTGCAAATTTCTGCCGGAACCTGCATGCACGATTCCCGCGTCATCTAGTAAGGAATTAGTAGAAAACATACCTTCAAATTCAGAATCCAAGAGATGATTTTGCGCACGATTTACCATGTCGAAACCCATCAGCTTAAGATCCGCAGCGACTTCATGAGTTCCAACGAATCCGTTAAGGGGACCATCAAATTCCCTTAAATAGGCTAACTCCCCTTCCATGTTGCCTACGGCAAGATCCGCACCCCGTATCAAATCCAAAACCGCTTGCACTTCAACATCTGCAAGACGAGACGCCGGCCTTCTAATCATTAAGTCTCCAACACTCGCGAGGGTGAATTCGCCTTGCATAGTCATAGCTCTATCTTTTTCGTTTAGTGGAGGCAGAGTCTCTTGAGCTAGAACTGTCGGAGATAAAGTAAGCGCAATTAAAGTTAAGACTTTAAAGCAGTTGAGCAGCAAGATATGTCGAGCCATTAACCAATAATTAGTAACATACATGATCACTCCAGTTTTTAGCCTAGTTCTGACAAAGCAAATTTTTAATCAGTATTTATCTCTGAATACTAAGGGTCTTCCAATCGTCGCCCCGCACAGGCAGAGCCATTCAACGCCGTCACTCTATGTAGTGTCACTCCCTTAGCCTCAAATGCATCCATATCAGAGCAGCGCACATAGGTAAATCGTAAGTCTAGCTCATCCCCTCTCCCGATTCCTTCATTCGCTAACAGTGGTTGCACATGGTAAAGCGAAGCGTTATGAGCAAGGCTTAATTCTTTTAGATTTCTAAGATTCCCTAACGAGCTAATATCGTTGATCGCATTGTTTTCGAGGCGTAAGACCTGCAAGTTTTGCAATTGTCTTAATGGTGCAATTTCTTCGATCTTATTATTGCTGAGAAATAAATTCTCCAGTTCTGCCATATTACTCAGCGCATCAATATTCGAAATGGCGTTGTTGTTTAAACTGAGTTGAAGCATCCCTGGCATATCACTTAAAGCGTTGATGTCATCAATCTGATTATTATGGATCCAAAGCAATATCAGATCGTTCATTCCACTGAGTGCACCGATGTCAGTGATCTGATTATCATACAGACGGAGATGGGTGAGGTTAGTAAGACCAGCCAGTGGACTGATATCTGAAATAGTATTGAGATGAATGCGCAGCAATCTTAACTGGAAGAGTCCTGCAAGCGGACTAATATCCGTAATACCGTTAAAAACTACATCCGGATCACGACCATCCTTGTAGTTCAGATAATGCTGCAGCTGGTAAGGATACATGCCGTGCACATGCAGCTGCCTCAAATTTGTCAGTTGCCTTAACGCACTGATATCTGAAATAGGATTTTCGCTGATGATGAGTTGCTCTAAGTTAGTGAGTCCGATAAGTGGACTGATATCACTAAACCAATTTGTATGCAGGTTAAGCACACGAAGATTAGTAAGTTCACTAATAGGACTAATATCTGTGATCAACCTATTAATAATGCTTAAAGTGGTCAGATTAGTGAGGTTCTGAATGCCATCAAGGTTTTCAAATGGCTTTGAAGGTAACGGTCGCAGTGTGCCGCCATAGACAACCCGTTCTGATTCCGCCGGCACGGTAAGTCGAATAAGCTCTGAAAGCAATACACAAGTAAGATCTTCACCCGAATCGACGGACAGCGCATTCCGTACGACTTCTTCTAAGTCCGCATCTGCAAAGGCCGCTATCGCTGAAGCCGAGTGGTCTCTACAATTATCAGTTGGCTTGAGGGTTTGCTGAGCAACGTTTGGAGACGAAAGAACAAGAGTGGAAAGAACTATCAGAATTGAGCTGAAAGTAACGCTTTTCATAAGAGAGTCTCCTAAACGTAGATTTTTATAACGAACAAAATTATACATGCAAGTATATTTTTAGGAAGAGTCCGATGAGCTAAGCAGCGAAGGCTTGAAGCTGCTTTTCCCAATCCAAGAGTGTTGTGATATAAGGGTTCCTGTGTTTGGACAAGACGTCCACCAATAGTTTCTGGAAAAATAGGAGCCAAAGCGTCTCTTAAATCAGAGGGCAATCAGCCCAAGTTTGTTTGACGACTTACACAGGAGAGTCCTAGATGGTAATAACAAAAAGATTGATTTCGTCATTCATTGTGGCCGTGGGTGCACTTACCTGTGTCTCATTAGCCATGAGCCAATCCGGCACCAGCGTGTACGAGGGGGATTGGCCAAATATTCACAGCGGCAACGCGGCTCAGCGCTACTCACCACTCGACCAGATTAACGCAGACAACGTCGGCTCTTTAGAGATCGCGTGGCGTTTTTCTACAGAGAACTTTGGACCCTCGACTGACTTCAATAACCCTTCCACACCGCTTGAGGTGGACGGTGTGTTGTATGCTGATATAGCCGCCACTCGAAATGTCGTGGCACTGGATGCCACAACCGGCCAGGTACTGTGGCTTTGGCGTTATCAGGAAGGCGATCGATTCGACGAAGCGCCGAGAAAGGGTGCCGGCCGTGGCGTCGCCTTCTGGCGCGACGGTGATACGGCACGGGTTCTCGACGTCTCCCCGGGCTACCAATTGATTTCACTGGATGCCAAGACCGGCATTCCGGATTCGAACTTTGGCGATAACGGCATCGTCGATTTGTACGTAGGCGTCAGAAATGGCGATGATCCCAGATATCCCTACCCCGATATTGGCATTTCTGCACCGCCCTTTGTCATGAATGACGTCATTGTGGTAGGAGCGGCACACCGGACAGGTGGTCGGCCACGGTCCAAGTTCAATACAAAAGGGGACATACGCGGTTTCGATGTGCGAACCGGTGAACTGCTGTGGACCTTTCATACCATTCCGGAACGAGGAGAAGTAGGTTTTGAGTCCTGGCTAAGCGGGAACGATATTACCGGCAATTCCGGTGTCTGGGCTGCCATCTCGGGTGATCCGGAACTGGGACATGTCTATCTGCCCATAGAAGATCCCACCGGCGACTATTATGGTGGCGACCGGCACGGCGATAACCTGTTTTCTAGCGGCCTAGTTGCACTGGATATCAATACCGGTGAGCGCCAATGGCACTATCAGTTTATCCACCATGACATCTGGGACTGGGACGTTCCCTCCCCGCCGATTATTACCGATTTACCCAACGGCCGTAAGGTGGTGATGTCGGTGACCAAACAAGCCTGGGTCTATACGTTCGACAGGCTGACAGGCGAGCCCATCTGGCCTATTGTAGAGCGACCCGTTCCTACGGGAGATGTGCCGCGCGAATGGTACTCACCCACACAACCTTTTCCGACGCGACCCGCACCGTTCGATCGACAGGGCTTCACCGAAGATGACCTGATCGATTGGACGCCGGAAATTCGCGCGCTGGCACTGGAATCCATTGGAGGCTTTCGCCTCAGCCCCAGTATATATACACCTCCATCCTTGGCGGATGCACCTGACGGTACACGAGGTCTTCTTAGTTTGCCCTCTTCCACCGGTGGCTCTAACTGGGAGAGCTCTGCCCTTGATCCAGAAACGGGGATTCTCTACGTTCCATCAAGGACGCAATTGCAGGTGTTGGCATTGGGGAAAAACCCAGAATCAGATATCGATTTAAGTCAGGGTTTTGGTGTCCGCGTCCCACGGGTCCAGGGGCTCGAGATCGTAAAGCCGCCTTATGGCCGCATTACAGCGATCGATATGAACTCTGGCGACCATCTCTGGATGATTGCTAATGCCGATACACCGGATCGCATTGCCAATCATCCGCTACTGGAAGGTGTTGATCTTCCACGAACAGGTGTACCGACACGGTCAGGTATCTTACTAACTAAAACTCTGCTGTTCGCCGGTGAGCGTGCCGGTGCCGCTGATGCAGGTCCAATTTTTCGGGCCATTGACAAGCAAACCGGTGAAATTATTGCCGAAATGGATTTGCCAAGTAATCAAACCGGGTTGCCATTTACCTACGAACACGAAGGTAAGCAATACATCGCAATGTTCGTCGGTGGAGGCGGAAATCCCGCTGAGTTGGTGGCTTACTCGCTGCCGTAACTTACTACCGGGAGTTAGAGATTGAATTTTTTAAGTTCTCCCTAACTCCCGCTTGCGCTGCTCTTTAAAGCACCAAGAGCGTAGGCATTAGGTTGTATGCTCCTGGTTACAAATATATTTCTAATCTAGAAACTGCCTGGCCGCTGTGTACGACAAGTCCCTCTGCATGCCGCTTAATGACACGCTATTGTAATTCGGCTTCCCATTCCAATCTGCGCGCTCCGGCTAACGAACCTGGCATTGAATAATTACCTTCGTGGCAGGCGTATTCGTAAAGTAGACCGTCGGTAGCGTAGAAACTCAACTCCGCAGTCCAAGGTTGGTGGTAAATATTGCTGTCTTCAACTGTGAATTGATAGAAGATTTCATTGTCCGCGTAGCGGCTGAACCGTTCGGTTATGCGTCCCTCTTTGGTAATAGGTAGAGAACTCTGGCTCATTTGCTGGGGATGGATATTGACAGTTTCCACCACCAATTCATTATTTTCATACCAACCGACGGAATCACCGAACCACTGTTTGAGCACTAGCGGTCGCCGGTTAGCAGCAGCCTCTTCGGGTGAATCATAAATGGGAATGATGCGAGCATCGTGCACCATCTCTACTAAAATCATCACGTAGTCGTCAGTTTGCACGAACTGGTAGGTATTGTTGTACAGCGCCCCCATCATGCCAGGCCCAGCCTTATTGCCAAATCCCAACAGACATCGTTCCGCATTTGGAAAAGCTTCCGGTCCGCTATAGTCCGCTATACCCGTAGCATAGCGGTTCCCGAAACTGGCACGTTCGAAATCATATTGCGGATTTTCCAGGCGAGGTACTCGACCATTTTCCGGATCAACAATGTAAGAAGTCCGATACTGGCCCTTAACCACGGCCAAGTTGGAGCCGGGATCGACCCAGAAATTATTGTACGCCCTGACACCGAAGTCATCGGCGCCCGCTTCAGGTGTGTTATTCACGCCATCGCCTTCGTCCAGCCCGCCTTCAATACCTGCAATCGGCGTAGCTGCGGCAATTACTCGCGCTTCCTCAGGTGACACGATCAGAGAGTCCACACCTTGGGGTCGCTGGAGATTGGTTAGGGAGGCGTTGGTCCAGATACCTTCAAGGTCAGGTCGGCTTGCGTTTTGGGCTAACGCACTAGAATACGCGAGAGCGGTGACGAGCAGAAACGTTTTGGATTGCGCGATATATTTGAGCAGGACTCTCATGGGGAAGCTCCTGATTTTTTGTTTTTAGTTGTTGTTATTACAACACATTGCATGGTGTGAGGATACTCAGGCGCTACTACTCACGTACCGATGACCGCCCGAATAATGGCAAGGTCCCGAGCCGGTTTGATATCTCAACCGGGTTGCCGTCCACATCCTGCAGCTCTCGCGGCGGATCAAACTTCTGTGTCAATGGAGTGACAAGCAACATCGTTATAAACGATGCTGCCAAACCAATAAAATCGGCAGGCAACTCAGGCGCAACGTAAAGGGTAATCAACCAAGCCGAGATGCCAGCCGCCATTGACGATAGCGCTCCTGTGCGATTCGCCTTCTTCCACCACAGACCCATAATGAAAGGAACTATGATGGCAGCAAGGCCCAGAATGTTTGCGTTAATCATCAAGTCAAATACGACCTGCATTTCCAGTGCTACAACCAGCGCAAAAACGCCGCATACAGGGATTGCACAGCGTGCAACGAGGAGCGACAACTTCGGTGACGGATCGCTCTTAACGAGCGGCAAAACATTCTTGGCCAATACGCTCGCTGACGCCAGGAGAGCGCTGTCTGCGGAACTCATTATCGCGGCCAACATGGCACCGACAAAGATAGCAATAGCTAGAGGGTGCAGGTGCTCTATCGCCAGTGCCGGAATTATAGTTTCCGGTGACTCCAGCCCAGGCATTGTTACGCTTCCGATGATGCCGAGAAATATCGGAATCATCCCGAAGAATAGATATCCGATACTAGCGATATAGAAAGAATTTTGGGCGACACGCTCGTCCTTCGCAGAGGCAACCCTCTGGCATAGTGTTTGCGCGGAAATATCTACCACTCCAATGATCATCCAAGCGCGCAAATAATTCAGCCACTCCTCTCCCGTATTCTCGAGCGGTAGCATCCGGAAAGTATTTTCGTTGAGATGTGGCGAGATTGCACTCCAGCCTCCAACGTCAATCATAACGACAGTGAGTAAGACGATGAGGCCGATCATGATGACTAACATCTGCAAGAAGTCGGTCATCGCTACTGCCCACATACCGCCAACAGCGGTGTAGACAAAAACTACAATTGCCCCACCGATGATGCCCTGTTCCATGGGAATGCTGGTCAACGATTCAAAAACGACACCAAAAGCAACCAGCATCGCGCCGACCCAAACAATATTGGAAAACAGCGTCGTTATAACCATGCCGAACGCTGCGACCTTGTCGAAGCGTTGCTCCATGAAATCCACCACTGTCAATATGCGAAGTCGCCGGAACATTCTGGCAAAGAAGAAACCGATGAGTAGCAAGGCTAGTGCTCCGCCCCAGGGGTCTTCAATTACGCCTAACATTCCGTCATCGTACGCTGCGCCGGCACCACCCAGCATCATGGCACCGCCAAACCAGGTGGCAATGACAGTCATCGAACATAACCAAATCGGCATGCCGCGTCCTGCAACCATGAATTCGGTAACGGAATGGGATCTCTTGGACGCGTAATAACCGACGCCGAGCATGATCAGCATATAAGCCATCACGCCAAGAAATATGACTGTTTCTGTGGTCATAAGTTTAGATCTTGGTGCATTGGTAAAGGTTTACTGCGACTGAATCCCGGTAATCAATGGAAGCGGTTGTGGCTCCATATAGGCTAGACAACGCTGCTTGTCCTGTCTCTTTGTTAAGACGGAATAAATCACTTCCTCTTGTATCGACACAATAAACGTGATTCGGCTCAAAGACATTTTCTTGAGCACATTCAAAATCGCGATCTAGTTCGCCTTTTTTAAATGAAGAGTTAGAGCCATCCAAAGTAACGAAGATGTTATTAGTATTAAACATGGCGCTTTCCCAACTATATCCCTCTTCGGTTTCCCAAGAAAATCCACTACTGTGTGTTCCCTGACAAGCCCAAACCTTCTTCTCTTGCGCTATCACTTCTGATGAAAATAGAAGCAAGATTGTTGCTATTAGTTCTTTCATAGCGGCCTCTTAAAAAATAATGTTATTAAGTTCTACCTTTCGCAATAGGTTGGCTTACAAAAGGATATAGTATGTAATAGTCTGAGATGGAACCAAATAGGAAAAAAGTTAGCTGATCAACAAATTTCAGCTTTTAGGATAGTAATCATATGACAGCAGTGTGACTATTTAATAAAGCAAAATAAAGACCCACCTTAGTTAAACTTACGAGAAAAGACAATGAAGAAAATTCTGACAACAACTCTAGCATTCGCGCTTGCCTTATTCGCAGGCATAGCATTTCAACCTCAGCATGAAGTTTATGCTCAGACCAAGAAAATTTATGAACTTCGGACCTATACCACTGCCCCTGGCCGACTTCCGGCATTGCTGAATCGATTTGGGGGTGGCGAGGTCGATCTCTTCATCAAGCATGGCATGTATAGTGTGGGATACTGGGTTCCCGATGATAAACAGTTATCTCAAAACACAATGGTTTATATGGTCGCCCATGAGAATCGTGAAGCGGCAGCGGCCTCTTGGGCAGCTTTCGGTAGTGATCCTGCATGGCATACGATGCGAGATAAGTCTCGCGAGGATGGTCCGATTGTGATTAATGTCGTAATTCAGTTCCTCAATCCAACCAGTTTCTCGCCGGTGCAGTAACTAATGACATCTCAGCTAAATAACTCTTTTAGATACATATAAGAAAAATGACAAGCTCTTACGTTGGGCGACATTTGCTCGCGCTACTCTCACCT
>ERZ651768.338-NODE-338-length-36013-cov-3.746438_pt1 | contig 36013 bp, 31 predicted proteins | sample MGYA00514754_ERZ651768 | MGnify/ENA metagenome assembly ERZ651768
AAGCATCCCTGCTTCCGTGCGCAATGAATGCCAGAGCTCAAGATCTTCATTCTCTGGCACCACCAAAATGGGTGGTGGATCGGACACATTCCCATCCATCGCGTACTGGGTCGTATTCCGAAAGAACGCCGTCATGGCATAAAACTCGCTCTGCGCGATTGGATCAAACTTATGGTCGTGGCAGGTGGCGCAACCGACTGTCAATCCGAGAAACACACTGCCCGTGGTTTCAGCGCGGTCCTTGGCATAAATCGCTTCGTATTCCTCGACAATGGCCCCACCCTCATTGGTCGTGATGTTGTTACGTTGAAAGCCACTCGCGATCAACTGGTCAAGTGAAGGGTCAGGCAATAAATCGCCGGCGACCTGGTCAACGGTAAACTCGTTAAACGGTTTATTCTCGTTAAAAGCTTGAATTACCCAATCGCGATAGGGATACATTTCGCGATAGTTATCGATGTGAATCCCATGCGTATCGGCATAGCGGGCAGCGTCGAGCCAATAACGTGCCCGGTGTTCACCCCAATGCTCGGACTCCAGCAATCGATCAATCAGCTTTTCGTACGCCTCCTCTGATTGATCATTGAGAAAGCGTTCCAATGTCTCCCAAGCTAGCGGTAACCCTGTGAGGTCGAGCGCCAGTCGACGAGCAAGCGTTCGCTTGTCTGCTTCTGGATTTGGAGTGAGCCCAGCCGACTCAAGTCGAGCCAGCACGAAACGATCGAGTGAATTGCGAACCCACGCCTCGTTGGCCACCGCCGGGACTTCTGGCCGGTCAATGGGTTTGAAGGACCAATGTTGATCCCACGAAGCCCCTTCTTCGATCCATCGCCGCATAACATCGATCTGGACGTCTGATAATGTCTTATTCGACACTACAGGCGGCATTTTTCGTCGCTGGTTTTCATGCGTGATTCGTTGGTACAACAAGCTGGCTTGGATAACTCCTGGTACGATTACGGAACCTTTAGGACGAGTCGCGAAGGCTCCTTCTTCAGTATCAAGCCGGAGATCAGCTTTTCGTGTCCCTGGGTCAGGGCCATGACACTGAAAACAGTTGTCCGCCAAAATAGGACGCACGTCTCGTTGAAAATCAACGGTCGCTGATGAGGTTTCCTGCGCTCCTGCAGAGGGTGACCCGGCACAGATTAGTGCCGCCAATGTGATCAGTCCTGGTTGTAGGTATCTCGAAACACCGAATCCAACGCTGGCCAGCGCCCCAGAATTGTCAGTAACCTTCTGCCGAAGAGTACGGTTATGCATACCGGTCGCCTCAAATAATTAGCAACTTCTTTAGTGCTTTTTCCTAATTTCCTAGGACATCTTTTTCCAGAAGTCGAATCATGTCAACAACCTACAATATAGAAGGCTTCGGACGCTATCTCAGCCTCTCCTACCAACAAGCTACGCACATTTCTAGTGCACGACTTCTTCTTCATACGGTTCCAGATGAGGAATATCAATTGCACGTACCACCTTAATCGCGATAGTCAGCGCCTTCTCAAAATCAAAATCAGTACCTTGATCCCGCATATCTTTCTTCGTCTGTCGCAGTGCACGGAGAATTCGCGACCGATCGAATCGTTGCCCTTCACAGTGTTCGCAGAAATCCATAACTTTCTTGTCTCCGAGGTCATCGCATTATCAATGCAACTACAAAACGTTGGCATCCACCTATCTCATCATTACTGTAATCATAGTCGATTCATGAAACTTGCAATCATGCGGCACCTGAAAACAGACAGGAACGTAGTATGATCAGCTACTTGCACATCAAATAGTTGGGTCAGTTAATGATTAGCACTCGTTTGCGAATCGAGCGTTCACCACAGCATGACCAGTCTTGAAATCCTAATCGCCATTACAACGACCGTCGTCGGAGCTTTTATTCAGGGCTCGGTGGGTTTCGGCTTGGCAATGATCTCGGTTCCTGTACTACTACTCATTAATCCGGAGTTCATACCAGGACCACTGCTTTGTGCAACCTTGACCTTGACATCGCTAACGATTTATCGCGATAGAATCGGTATTGATAATGCTGACTTACCATGGGCCTTAGCAGGTCGGCTCATTGGAACCCCCTTGGGGTTATTCGCTCTGGCGTCAGTCTCACGCGATAATCTCGATCTTATGTTTGGCTCACTCATCCTGTTCGCGGTTCTGTTAAGCGCGTCTGGGCTACATCTGCCTCCGACACCTAAATCCCTGATAGGCGCGGGAACCCTGTCTGGTTTTATGGGGACGACGTCCTCAATCGGTGGCCCACCAATGGCTCTCCTCTATCAAGGCACCGAAGGCATACGTTTACGAGGAACGCTAGCTGTCTTTTTTACTATCGGAGTTGTGATTTCACTAGTCGCTCTTGCCGCCGTAGGCCGCTTCGGACTCAGAGAGTTGTCACTCGGACTGCTCTTACAACCCGGTATTCTTGCCGGATTTTTCCTTTCATCACGAATGGCTGGAATCTTGGACCACGGTTACACACGGCAAGCGGTACTCAGCGTAGCCGGTGTGTTGGGAACCGTCGTCATCATACGGCAACTGCTGTAACGACTAATTAATCACACCAGCAATGGCAAGGATAGTCGTCAACACCACCTGTATTCCTCGCACCGTTGGTTCTCGTTCGATGTCAACCCATTCGTCCAAGGAATGACTTCGCCCACCAAGGCCACCTCGACCAATCGTGATGGCAGGAATCCCAAGACTAATCGGAACATTCGAATCAGTGCTTGAAATTCGAAAGGTTGGCCGAATACCAAACGCTTCGAAGGCAGCCACAGCAAACTTTACAATGTTTGCTGATTCAGACGTTTGACCAGACGGACGGTCACCGACGAGCGTCATCTCCAACTCAATCTGACCTTCCGATATAGATCTTGTTACATTTTCTTCTTCGACAGCTTCGTGAACTAGATCGAGAAATGTTTCGACAAGCTTTTCGAGTTCATCTCGTGATTCCGAACGCATGTCCACCACCATAGATGTTTCGAACGGAATCGAATTAACTGAAGTTCCGCCTTCAACGATACCAATATTAAACGTGGTTTTCGGTGTTTCAGGTACAGATATGGCGCTGACCTTACGGATAGCATTGCCCATAGCATAGGCTGGACTGACTAAACCGAACGCCCCGTAACTATGACCACCGGGACCTTTAAACGTAACGCGGTACCGAAGACTACCAAGCGCGCCGGTCGTGATGGTTGACTGACCACCAGATTCGACCGCAATGAAACCACCAATTTGATCTTTGTACTTCCCGTCCCTAAACAAATGCTTCACCCCACGTAAGTCGCCAGCCCCCTCTTCCCCAACGTTCCCAATGAACAACAAATCAGATTCAGTTTCGAGATCCGTCTCGTTGAGTACACGCGCAACAGCGAGTAGCGTAGCTAGTCCCGCCGTATCGTCACCAATCCCTGGCGCCCTCAGTCGGTTGCCTTCACGCCGAACCTCTACCTCAGTGCCTTCCGGAAACACCGTATCCAAATGGGCTGCCACCGCGAGCAACGGTGCCTCACCGGTTCCACGTCGCAGACCCATGACATTCCCAATTTGGTCCATTTCCACATTCGTCAGACCTGCATCACGCAACATTGCCATGTATGTGGATGCTCGTGCTTCCTCGCCAAAAGGCGGCGCCGGAATCTCAGTTAGTTGCACCAACTCCTCCACAAATCGATCGTACTCTTCATCAAGGCGCCGCAAGGCTCCCTGGTAAGCTTCCATATCCCGCAGTCGTGTTATTGCATTAGCGGTATCACGGAATTGGGCAAGAAGGGGCGGCTCATCGAGCAGGAACAACACGAGAAGCAACAAAAGTGTGCGCTGTATAGTCATTCAACTGCATGAATCGTACCTGAAGAATTCGATCCCGGCAACCGACTTCCAATTACTTCGTTGAGTGGAGCTTCAACGATATACTGAAAGCAGCAATGCCTATTTATGAGTACATTTGCCGGAAGTGTGATGCACGCAGCGAAATACTTCAACGAATGGGTGTAGGTTCAAGAGGGCTAGAATGCCCCAGCTGCGGACATAAATCACTCAAGAAGCAATTCTCCACATTTGCTGGCACATCAAGCGTCGGCGCGGCATCGCGTGATATCAACAATTGTGGTTCAACCGGTTTTACCTGAGCCTCCTGATGACCACGGTTCGTTGAGCCGTAACCAACGCACTCGACACACAACACATTCGCAGCCATTACGCATTCGTGTCTTGGCGTCGTGTCACGATTAAACCCAGGGACAGGCCACTAATCGTCCATGCCTAGTTTCAAGCGGTGGAATAGCATCGCGGCAGGTTTCGCGCACGATCGGACATCTCGTCCGGAATGCACAACCAGACGGCTTTCGGATAGGGGTAGGAATATCACCCACCAGTCGTATGCGATCGTCACGCGGCCGCTTCGGTTCCGGCCGAGGTACGGCTGACAACAATGCCCGCGAGTATGGATGTTGTGGCTCACGATACACTTGCTCGGCCGAGCCAATCTCCACAATGTTGCCAAGATACATTACAGCGATCCGATCAGAAATATGTCTGACAACTGAGAGATCATGAGCAATAAAGATATAGGACATTCCAAACTCTTGCTGCAAATCCTGCATTAAATTGATTACTTGCGCTTGAATTGACACATCGAGCGCACTGACCGGTTCGTCAGCAATCACAATTCTTGGATTAGTAGCCAACGCACGAGCAATGCCAATACGTTGACGCTGTCCACCAGAAAATTCGTGCGGATATCGACCAGCGTGTTCACTAGTCAAGCCAACTTTCTCAAGCAGCCAGCGCACACGGTCATGCCGCTCAGCTCGACTTAACTCGCGCGCATGAATGGCTAGAGGCTCTTCGACGATCTGCGCAACAGTCATGCGCGGACTGAGTGATGAATACGGGTCTTGAAAAATCATCTGGAGATCAGCTCGAAATGGCCTCATCTCTGAGTGATTGAGTGACACCAGATCGACAGAACGGGATTTATGGTGATACACAATGCGTCCGGAAATTTTTACACCGTAATTCATTGCGTAGAGAATATTGACAATGGCGCGACCAATGGTGCTCTTGCCACAACCCGATTCCCCTACTAAGCCAAGCGTTTCGCCACGATTCAGACTAAAGGACACCCCGTCAACCGCTTTTACTTCAGCAATCTGTCGTAACAAGACCCCACCGTGCACTGGAAACCGAACCCTCAGGTCATCAACTTCAAGCAAAGGTTCCATTACGCGTTCACAAGATGGCATCGCACCAAATGACCAGGTGCAACCTCGATGAGTTCAGGTTCAACTGTGTCGCACTCGTCGACTTTCATGTCACAACGGGTACAGAACTTACAACCCGACGGAAGGTCGTGAATGCTAGGAACTGTGCCGGGAATGGTTTTCAATCGCTCAGCCCTGTCACCATCGATCCGCGGCAACGACGCAAGTAATCCTTGTGTATAGGGGTGAAGGGCTCCACTAAAAATTTTGTCGACTGGGGCTACTTCTTGGATCTTTCCACCGTACATGACCATAACTCGGTCACATGTCTCTGCCACCACACCTAAGTTGTGAGTGATGAGTAAAACAGCTGCCTCGGCCTGTTGCGCTCTCACCTGCACTATTAATTCAAGAATCTGCGCCTGGATCGTCACATCCAGCGCCGTGGTGGGTTCGTCGGCAATGAGCAATGACGGGTTACACGCGAGTGCTATCGCAATCATCACACGCTGTCGCATACCACCTGAGAAATGGTGTGGGTAGTCCCTCATGCGTAATTTAGCGTCAGGAATGCCGACTAATTCAAGCATCCTCACACTACGGTCGAATGCCTCAGCCCTCGAACAGGCTTCGTGTGCCAATATGACCTCGCTAACTTGCACGCCGATCGAGAAGACCGGATTCAACGAGGTCATTGGTTCCTGAAAAATCATGCTAATGTCTTTGCCGCGCACCTGGCGAATTTCGTCCCAAGGAAGTTGCAACAAATTACGTCCCTTATAGTGCACACTGCCGGTCACAATCTTCCCTGGGGGATCAGGAACGAGTCTGAGCACACTTAAAGCAGTAACAGTTTTGCCAGAGCCAGATTCGCCAACCAAACCCAGAACTTCACCCTTACGGATATCGAAATCAACACCGTTGACTGCCTTTGCCGTGCCACCTTCGGTTTCAAAATAGGTACGCAGATCACGCACTTGCAGTAGGGTTTCCTCGGGCATCACCAAGTTCTCTTCAGACGCAGCTGTTGTCATCGTAATCGAGAAAATTCTTTCGGATCGAAAGCTTCCCTGATGGCCTCACCGATAAAAACTACCAGGAGCAATGTCACAAACACCGCCGCCAGCGGAAAAAGCACAAGCCACCACTTCGTCAAGTTGTTCATACCTTGACCAATTAGTTCACCCCAGCTCGGTGTGGGTGCAGGTAAACCAAAACCTAAGAAATCGAGCGCAACCAACGCACCGATGTTCGCCACGATGGCAAACGGAGCAAATGAAACAACCGAGGTTAATGAATTGGGAAGAATGTGCTTAAACATAATGGTCGGCTCAGAAGCACCCATTGAGAGAGCTGCGCCGACATAGTCCTTAACCTTCTCTCGATAGAACTCGCCCCGCACGTAATAGGTAATACCCATCCAACCGAAAGCAGACAGGATAATTGCCAGTAACCAGAATGCCGGTTGAAGAAGCTGGTTTCGTCCTGGTAAGTACACCGGCACAATGATGGAACTCACAATGATCACCGTATAGAGAAACGGTAGGGATGACCAGATTTCAATAGTGCGCTGCCCGAGCAGGTCAACCTTTCCTCCCAGATACCCTAAGGTTGCACCAACAACAATGCCTAAGGCATAGCTAACCAATGTGACGAGAATGGCGAATGTAACTGAAATGTGGAAACCGTAAGCCAAGCGTACAAAGACGTCGCGTCCTCGATCGTCAGTTCCGAAGAGGTGTTGTTTCGTCGGTGGATGTGGTGGAAATCCGGACTCGTCAAGCAACGATTCATTGGGGCCATACGGGTATGGCGGCATGAACACCCAATCACTAGATTCTTCCAAAGTGAATTGTTCCCGAAGCGCCCGATAGTTCGCCTCGCCAATTGCACTTTGACCAAACTGGGTCGCTTGATAAACCTCAAGTAATGGGAAATACAGCTTATCTTCGTACTTCACGATAATCGCGTTATTGTTCGCCAGCATCGGGAGAAAAAATGAAACCACATAAGCAATGAGGATCGCGACAAACGACCAGTAACCTCGCTTCAACCGCTTAAACTTACGTAGGCGTTTACGAATAAGCGATTCCGAAGGGACTGACCCTCCGTGCTGTTTGTTTAATTCGCTGGATGCCACCAACACCTCAGCGTTTTCAGAAATTCGATCATTCATTTAAACCGTATGCGTGGATCGACCACTGTGTAAATTACGTCGGATAAAATGTTCCCTATCAACATAAGTAAACTGCCAACAACTAAAATACCCAGTGCTACGGGGTAGTCACGTTGCAGAATCGAGGTGTAGCCCAAGTAACCCATCCCATCAATGTTGAAAACTTTTTCAATCAGAAAAGAACCGGCCAGCACCAAACTGAACGCGTGTCCCAAACCAGTCGCGAGCGGAATAATCGAGTTGCGTAAGGCATGGACAAAGATCACTCGCCGCTCAGATAACCCCTTCGCGAAAGCAGTACGAACGTAATCTTGGCTAAGATTTTCCATGAGGGAATTTTTTGTCAGAATTGTCAGCGTGGCGAAAGAACCCACCATGTAACACAAGACCGGTAGGAACATATGATGGAGTTGGGCGAAGATTTTGCCACCTACACTAAGGTACTCCCAATTAAATGGACGAAACCCACCAAGCGGAAATACGTTCCAAAAGCTACCACCACCAAGCAGCACAAGTAGCGCCGTCCCAAGGGCCCAACCAGGCACTGAATATCCAAGAAATACAATCACGCTGCTCACGAAATCAAGACGACTACCGTGCCGAACAGCTTTCATGACTCCAAGTGGAATACAGACCATATAGCTCAACAGAAATCCGGTTAACCCCAAAAAAATCGAGACCGGAAATCTCGACTTGATGACATCCCAAACAGGTTCCTGATAGACGTAAGAATTGCCGAGATCAAAATGCACTATATTCCATAACCATTGGCCGTACCGCACATGTACGGGTTTATCAAAACCGTAAAAGCGTCGAATTTCATCGATCGCATCCTGTGGTAACGAAACCACAAATTCAGTACCACCGCCGGCTACTGCACCCTCGGTCATGACAGCCATCCTGTACTGCATTATTTGACGTTCAACTGGACCTCCAGGGACAAAATGCATAATGACGAAAACCGCCATTGTGATCCCGATGAAAGTTGGGATGATCAACAAAACACGCCTAAGAAAGTAAGCGGTCATGATGTAGTCATTACATGACGGTTACACATAGCGCGAGAGTTGTAACGGCCCTAAACCGGAGGGACGTTAGGACAGCTCCTTGGGTGGCAGACTTGCTACTCGATCCCTGGTGTCGGTAATTCCTGCCTAATCCGTTCGACATACTGCTCCCAGTAGTGCACATCTGTCTCACCCACCTCAAGTGTACTGGAAGCACTCCCCATGCTTTCACGGAAACGCGCTTCTTGCTGAGGATCGATCCACCACAGCGTCAACGGATCTCGGTAGTACCCAAAACGAGACAAATAGCCATCTGGTTGACCAAACTTATTCCAAAACGCAATCCGATAGAACGGCGCCTCCCACCCGAGAATATAGTGGTGTAGATTTGCCAGAATTCCATCAATTTCACGAATGATCGTTTCGCGAGCTCCTTGATCGAATTCTTTATCGTACGCTTCAAGCAATTCGTCAATACGGTCATTCTTGACAGCAGTAATGTTGTTCGTGTTGTCGGGATCTGCCAACGATGAATGCACTGTCGTCTCTGGATTTGGAAACAACAAACCCGTATAGGCAACGGCCACCAGATCAAAGCGTCGTTCGTCGATAAGCTGAATCATCGTCTCGAACGTCACGAGCCGAAGATTCAGCGTGATACCAACACGTCGTAGATCTTCCTGGAAGATCGTATATGAGGGCTCCAGTCCCTGCTGTCCGTAGAGTAATTCCGCGGTCAGTGGACGACCGTCTTTAATGAGCCGCCCTTGGGTATCACGCTCCGTCCAACCGGCATTGGCTAGCAACTCTACCGCGCGCGCTGGGTCGTACGGGTTTCTCGGATTATCAAGATTCTTATATGGACCAGAAAAATATGTATTCTTGGGTGTGTATTCGTTAAAGAACAGCTTCTCAATTAACTGCTCACGATTATAGAGATGCGTCAAGGCTTGACGTACTTGACGATCATCCCATGGTGCCCGTCTCGTATTGAACGCAATACCTGAGAGACCTAAGGGATACTCATTGAATACCTTGCGCTTCTGTAAAAGTCCACGCTGGACGGGTTCGATATCGAGTTCTTCGACCCACTCTCTCGAGACGTTCACATAGTAGTAATCAAGATCACCTCGCTTGAACATTTCAAATGCCAGGTTGTCATCCCGAACGACAATTTGATGGATCTCGTCAAAGTTACCTAAGCCTATATTTCTTCGATGACTTTCCGCCCAGTAATCAGGCCGGCGGCGAATAATCACACGATTTCCGCGATCGATGTCAGCTTCGTTAACCAGGTACGGCCCAGAGCCTGGCAACATCTTGTAGTTGTAATCGGAAATATACGTCGCACCATCGACCGTCTTGAGTACAGAGGCCGGATATATCGGCATGCCAGAAAAATATAAGAAATTTCTCCAGTTCAACTGTTGGCTGGTAACTCGCACAATATACGGACTCTCGGCTACCGGCCGTTCGAACTTCGAGTAAACCAGCTTGGAACCAGGATCCTGAAGGCCGTCATCCATCATCAAATCCCAAGTTGCGAGGACATCTTCAGACCTTACCGCTTCCCCATTTGAAAAACGTGCGTTGGGATTGATTCGATATCGAAAGGTCATATGGTCATCTGAAGTCTGCCAGTGGGTCGCAATCGACGGAATCCATTGATTCGTGGTGGAATGCAGAGTCAGCAAGCTCTCGTAAACCAGGCCATTAAGCATTAAGTCAAACTCGCTTGTGTTGGGACCGTGGTACCTAAACGTGGTCGGAAAGTCACGTTCGTGAGAATGGAATTGGCCACCTTTCACGGCATGCGGGTCACCCATCAGATCGAAAGCGGTATTAGTTTCCCAATCGTTACCGACAAAACCAGCACCGCCAGCATCAGATGAAACGCTTGGATCGGCATTCAGGTCCTTCTCTGGAAAAACTGGGTAGTCATTCTTATCAACCGATACGGGTTCAGCCGGCGCCACCACTTGACCGGACGGGTCAGATGTGTTCGGCATGTCGCCACCACACCCAATCGTGATGGCAGACCCAATCACCATTACCCATAAAGTACGCATCCTCATGATCGACTCTCCTGCGTTGGAAGTGACCTAGTTTTTCGAGAAAGCTATTTTACCGGTAGTTCACTTCAAGATGAGCATCCAAAATCTCAACTAAGTTCTGTTTAGCCACCGGAGTATGATTAATTAACCACCGAGAACCCTTTTAGATACATTCCTTAACTCATGACCAAACCTAATTGGAACACAATTCGTGACCTGTTTCCTGCCGCTAAGGAATTTGTCTATCTGGCTACCGCAGGTGCCCCGCCAATTTCGATTCCGGCCAGTCGGGCTGGAATCCGCTACTACGAAGAAATGGCCTCTCAAGGCGATTTACCTTGGGATAGATGGTTAGCAGAAGTGGAAACCATCCGAGGGAAAACAGCTAACTTCATTGGTGCGAACCCTGAAGAAATCGCATTCACTTTCAGTTCGTCGCACGGCATGAATCTAGTAGCTCAAATGTTCGGAACTAAAGGTGAAATTCTTACGCTGGCCGACGAATTTCCGTCGTCCACGCTTCCTTGGCTCCAGCAGCGCTCGACAATGAGATTCATTGAGTCGGACCCGGCAGGATTGCTTCCAATGCGTAAAATCGAACGTGCAATCTCAGCAGAAACGCGTGTAATTGTCACGAGTTCTGTGCAATACAAGACCGGCTTTTATCAGGATCTCATCGCATTGGGACAACTCTGCCACGACCGACACATTCTACTCGTTGTCGACGCTTCACAATCCATCGGAGCCATTCCACTCAATGTGCACGATGCGCGGATTGACGCTCTCGTTTTCAGTGGTTACAAGTGGACGATGGCCGGCTATGGCATTGCCGTCATTTACCTAGCCAAACAGCATATACAGTCGGATCGTTTCCCCATCGCGGGCTGGCTCAGTGCCCGTCAGCCAGAGCTGCTAATAAATAATGAACTGGACCTGAAGAACACCGCAGCCGCATTTGAAGTGGGCTGTCCGAATTTCGCTGGCATTTTTTCACTTGGTGCTGCCCTCGATCTGCTCGTGAAGATTGGTCCGAGCCACATTGAATCTCGCATTCACGAACTCACTGATTACTTACACGACGCTTTGCACAATAGAAATTTTGAGATTGCATCGCCAAGCGATCGATGTGATCGCGCCGGAATCACAATAGTTGTAGTGCAAACTCCGGAAGAGGTTGTAAAGGCACTCACGCAAAGGAACATCTTGACAGCGGCGCGCGGTCGCGGTGTGCGAGTCTCACTTCATATTTTTAACACTTTTGAAGATGTGGACCGCTTTGTCGAAGCGTTAGAAGAAATTGAAAAACCAGAAGTCGCAAGGTAGGAATCATTCGTGCTTAAGAACCTGACGTAAGAGACACGATGCTCATCGTCGTATCCTTGGACAAAACTGCTTCGTTTAATGAACCAGACCGATAACCCTGAAGGTCCACCGTCACTTGGTGGAAGCCAGCAGTTCGAAACTCTCGGACGACAACCTCACGCATTGCCGGTAACAGTAAGCGTTCGATCTCGTCAGGTAACACCTCAATGCGAGCCATCGCACCATGGTGCCGTACACGACAAACACGAAATCCATGGGTGTGTAATACCTGCTCACAGTCGTTTACCTGCTCTAACTTGAACCGCGTGATCTCTGTGCCGTAAGGCACCCGGCTGGACAGACATGCTAGCGCTGGCTTGTCCCAAATCGGTAAATCGATATGGCGTGCCGCTTCTCGAATATCAGTTTTTGTGAAATTGAGTTCATCAAGCGGTGATCGCACACCATATTCGACCGCGGCCTGTCGCCCTGGACGATGATCCCCACGATCGTCCAGATTAAACCCATCAAGTACATGTGGCACACCGAGACCATGCGCATGTTCGATTGCCGCACCATAGGTTTCGGTCTTGCAGAAATAGCAGCGATTGACTGGGTTGGCAGTGTACCGAGGATCGTCTAATTCGTGAGTCTCAACGAGGAGGTGCCGCACCCCTATTTCTTTTGCAAGTCGCTGTGCATGGGCCCCTTCTTCCGGCGCAAGACTCGGTGAAACAGCCGTCAACGCCAAGGCTTCCTTGCCGAGGGCAACAAACGACTCTGCAACTAGATAGCCTGAGTCGACGCCGCCCGAGAAACAGACCACGACACGCTTGAGATCGTGCAATAGCGCACGTAAGGCAGACACTTTTTGGGAGAGTTCAGACATCAATTAAGAGCCAGACTACTTGCGAAACAACAAACTCGTCAATAGCATGTACTGCACATGACTATTTTCGTCGTGCTCGTGTGTTTCGTCCTGTATTGGCTCGGGTACCGCTATTACGCCCTTCGAATCGCCAATCGCGTATTTGAACTTGATCCGGAGGCCAAAACCCCAGCCCACACAAAATACGACGGTTTCGATTACGTACCATGCCGGCGGTACATATTATTCGGTCACCATTACGCTTCAATCGCTGGCCTCTCACCCATGCTGGGGCCAGCCATCGCTGTAATTTGGGGCTGGGTGCCAGCCCTGTTTTGGGTGGTTTTCGGGACCATACTGATTGGTGGGGTGCACGATTTCACTGCACTTGTGCTGAGTGTCCGCTCCGGAGGTCAGTCAATCGGAAAGATTACGGAATCAGTCATTGGATCACGGGCGAAAAGCCTTTTTCACATCCTGATCATCTTCTTCATTTCTCTTGCCATGGGAGTCTTCGTCCAAATCGTGGCACAGTTGTTCACGGCCGATTTTTATCCTGAGACCGTACTCCCTAGTTTCTCGCTAATCGCCCTGGCTCTTGTTATGGGGGCGCTCCTCTATAAAAAAGGCATTAAATTACTACCGGTGACTTTGGTGGCTTTCACTTTAAGTCTCGGTGCGATCATACTTGGGCTGAAACTTCCCACACCGAATCTTGCTTCAGACACGTGGGCCACCATAATGCTCGCCTACGCCTTTGTCGCCTCAATCTTGCCCGTTTGGTTGCTGCTTCAGCCTCGAGATTATCTGAACGCACTCCTACTCTACTTGGGACTGGCACTGTTGTTTAGCGGCTTCTTTCTCTTACGGCCAGATTTCGTTGCCCCACCCCTTAACCTCAATCCGGAAGGTGCACCACCACTTTTTCCTTTTGTATTTATCGTTCTTGCCTGCGGCGCGATCTCCGGCTTTCATGCATTAGTCTCATCCGGAACAACGGCTAAGCAACTCGATAAAGAAACTGACGCCCCGTTTATCGGATACGGCGCGATGATCGGAGAAAGTCTGCTCGGGCTCGTTGCTGTGATGGCCTGCACGGCCGGTTTCATCAACGCTGAAGCCTGGCAAGCACACTATGCAAGTTGGAATGTGGCCCAAGGACTTGGTCAAAGCATGAACGCATTCATTAATGGATCTGCGCTCTTTCTAAACCAACTAGGTATTCCGACTGCTTTAGGCAGTGCTTTCATTGCGCTGGTTGCCGTTTCCTTCGCGTTGACGACGTTGGATTCTGCCACTCGCCTGCTTCGTTACAATCTCCAAGAAGTTTCGGAAACACTTGGCATGCCTTGGCTCGCAGGTCGCTATATCTCATCTGCACTCGCAGTTGTGGCAATCGGGTTATTCGCTTTCTTCAAAATCGACGGGCAATCAGCTGGACTTGCACTCTGGGCGCTCTTTGGAACCACGAATCAGCTGCTTGGAGGATTAACACTCATCACAGTCACGTTATATCTCGTAATTCGCCGTAAGAATTGTCTGTATACATTTATCCCGATGGTTTTCATGCTGATCACAACGATCGCAGCGATGGCGGCAAATATCCGAACGTTTTATCTGAAAGACCAATTACTTCTCTTCGTGATAGGGGTAGGATTACTTGTGCTCGCTGCCTGGTTGGTAATAGAAGGTACCCTTCGTTTCTTGCAAATCCGGAGAGATCTGCAACAATCCGAGGCGGCCGCCTAATAATTAGTCACATTCGATAGTCTGCACCCTAGTAAAGCATTGCACTATTTAACCGTCTCAAAGAAGGCTTGACCTTGCCAAGCTTCACGTGCAGGAACTTCCCAACATCCCGCACGTAAGTCACCGACGGTAGCGACCGTGTTATCGAACACCAGCGTGTCTAGTGTTACAGCACCCGATTCCGCCAGTTCGGCAAACTGGTCTCGCGATACTCGCTGGATCCCTTCTGCCTCACGAAAGAGAACCGGTGCACTGTCAACAAACGTCACACCAAGTTCTTGTTCCAGCTGTTTCACATGCCGCACCAGTGAATCAATCGAACACCCAGACGCACCGGCTTGGGATTCATCAACCCCGATCATGAGAAAGCGGTCATACCGGAAATCTCGTGCCGCAGTGAGGTGCGTGCGATGGGCTGTCCAATCATCCAGAAACACGTCGATGTCGGCTAGTAAGCGCTCGGCCTCCGCCGAGGACAAGGCACGATCACTCGCAAATATCCAGAGTCTCGCCGAAGATGGCAACTGGTCAAAAGTCGCACCTGACATCACAGTCAAACTCGCATTGATTTCCTACATCTAGAGACTAGCGCCTCTACTCAGCTTGCATCTCGCTGGCAATGCGCTCCGCCGCGCGTAGCACCCGAAGCAGGTTCCCACTCCAAAGCTTTTCGATCTCTTCCTCGCTATAGCCACGTCGCACCAACTCTAAGGTCACATTGCCCGTTTCGCTGGCATCATTCCAACCAACAATGCCACCACCACCATCAAAATCTGAACTAATCCCGATATGGTCGATGCCGATCAGATTAACCCCATGATCAATATGGTCTACGAAGTCCGCAACGTTTGCGGGTGGCCACTGCTCGTCAATTTGCGCCAAGCGTGTCTCGTACTCGGTCAGGCGTGCCTCATATTCATCCTCGCTCAACTCTTGTTCGGCAAGACTACGGGCAACGTTGCGGCCCTCAATTCCCATCTCTTCACGTAGTGTCGCAATCGCGTCCTGTCTCTCAGGTGCAGGTGACTTAACAAAAGCACCCAAGGCAACCGTTTGGATGACTCCACCGTTGTCTTTCAGAGCAAGCAACTGTTCATCATCCATATTGCGTGGATGATCATTGACCGCCCGCATGCTCGAATGCGAACCAACGACCGGTGCGCGTGATGCCGCAACGGCGTCAAGCATCGCCTGCTTTGAGATATGCGAGACATCAACCATCATGCCAACACGATTCATCTCGGCAACCACTTCCTCACCAAACTCACTTAAGCCGTCGTGTTCAGACTCAGGTTCGTCAGCTCGAGGAGTGGCCGAGTCCGCGATATCATTGTGCCCACCATGGGCAAGCGTCATATACCGAGCACCGAGGTCGTGATACTTCTCAACTAACGAGAGGTCTTTACCAATCACGTAGCCGTTTTCGATACCGATTGTCGCCACTAATTTCCCAGCTGCGTGGATGCTCTCGATTTCGTCGGCTGTATTAGCAAATCCAATCTCGTCCGGATACATTTCATCAGTCATGCGGTGAATCGCATCAAACTTCGTCATTGCGTCCGACTTTGCTTTCTCATAATTCTCAGGCGTGCGTGGCGTCTGACCAACAAAAACGACGAAATAACCAACATCAAGAAGACCTTCCCGCATCTTCGGAAGATCAACTTTGCGTTCACCTCGCACACCAGGATCTACTTCCTCAGTAGCGAAATTAAATGGAATGTCGTCGTGTGTATCGATCGTTAGCACTCGCTCGTGAATACCGCGGGCTTGCTCGACGATCTCATCTTCACTTGGGGCAACATCAGCAACCGACTCCATTGGTTCACTGCCGCCACAGGACACACCAACGAGTAACGCCAACACCAGTGACGCCTTAAGCCAAAATTTAAACATTACAGTCTCCTCTAGTTCATGACTCCCGGGTCACCAATCCAGCCTCAGGAGCCTTCGTATAGGTCAACAGCTAACCACCTAGTTTCCATCATAACGACCACAATCACGTCTATCCAGCCATATAGTCGCTTGCGTTTGCAGCAATATGACGTACCCCCTCAAGTAATTGGTCCACTTCATGCGGCATGTTGTAGAAGTGCGTTGAAGTCCGCACCCCGTTCAAATTACCTGTACCCATGGTTCTGATGTGCACACGGTACTCGGCCAATAACGCCCTCACAATGTTTGCCATCGGAATATCGTGAATGGAAAACAAGGTTAAACCAGCACTTAAGCCACGATCGCTTGAGGTCCAAAGATGAACGCCAGGAATTTCATTGAGGCCAGCTCTCAACCGATTACTGAGATATCGATCGCGCTCCTCGATGTTTTGTTTTCCTATCGTTAATTGCAGGTCGACGGCATCTGCCATGCCAAGTAAGGAAGGAACATTACGCTGCCCAACTGACTCATATCGGGTAGCCGTAGCATTCTCTCCAGGCGGACGACCCATGAGCGGCCAGATTTGATCCTGGATTTCGTGTTTGATATAGCACACGCCTGTGCCACCACCCGCAAGCAGCCATTTTTGACCGGCCGCGGAATAATGATCGCAACCCATGTCATGGAAATTGAGATCCAGCATGCCAAGTGGATGCGCTCCATCCACGGAAACTAGTAGTCCATGCCGATGGGCCATTTCTGACAACAGCTTGATTGGAGTGACCAAACCCGTCACGTACGTAATATGACTCACCATAATCGCGCGGGTCCGTGGCGTGATCGCCTTTTCATAAAGGTCAACAATCTGCTCCTGGCTTTCCGGTGGAGACGGAAGGTCGATGATGACAGGGCGAATCCCGCGACGTTCCATGAGCGTTAGATATGGACCCCGTCCCCCTCCATGTTCATGCGAGTTCCACAACACCTCGTCGCCTTCCTGCCAGTCGAGTCCGTGCGCGAAGATATTCATGCCCTCAGTCGTGCTGCGTGTCAAGGCAATCTCAGCCGCCGAAGCACCAACGAATTGCGCAACCTTTTCACGAACTGCGTTGATTTCATCCCGACGATAATTGTTACTTGGGTCCTCTGCAATCTCTCGCAGGATACGTTCATTTTTCTCCCTCACAACCCGCGGCATCGGTCCTTGTGTGCCGTTATTCATAAAAGCGAAGCCGTCGACGATATTGAACTGGGAACGCACCTTCCACCAATATGCCTCATCGAGTGCACCCATCGGACGCAACTCGTCGAGTGGCAGCGCCGCCACTGATCGGGGTTGCGCCTCCAAGCTCATATTGAATAGATCGCTGGAAATCCCAGCCACAGCAGCAGCCATCGAACCGCCTAGAAAACGTCTGCGTGACAATCCAAGCCTGTTACCAGTCATATCGCCCCTTTTCCTTATCCCTCGCCACGTCAAAACCCGTTACGGACTCCATCAAACCCCTCGTGTACGCAGTCATGAACACCAATATCATGCCATGATAGCGATGTCGCGACCACTAGACCAGTTCCAAAATTTTTAGCCCGTTCCTGAGTTATCCTTACTCTTACGATGGCACTTCTGGGTATTGATGTTGGAACCGGCGGTAGTCGAGCAATCTTGATTAATGAGCAAGGCAAGGTTCTAGCATCGGCGACCGAAAATCACGAGCCCTTCGCATCACCAAAGACCGGATGGGCTGAACAAGAACCAGAGGATTGGTGGCGAGCAAGTCAAATCGCCATTCGCTCTGTGCTTAAGCAAGGTGCTCTCGACCCAGACACGGTGACCGCAATTGGACTCTCGGGTCAGATGCATGGGGCCGTCTTGCTTGATGCAAGTGGTTCCGTTGTGCGCCCAGCGATCATTTGGTGCGACCAACGCACCGAGACCCAGTGCCAATGGCTAACCGACACGATTGGGGCAGCTCGTCTGATCGAACTCACATCCAATCCAGCCCTCACCGGATTTACCCTGCCAAAACTTCTATGGGTTCGCGAACACGAACCGAACGAATGGACTCAAGTTAAACGTGTGCTCCTCCCGAAGGATTACGTCCGCTTACGCCTGACGGGAGCATACGCCACTGACGTTGCTGATGCATCGGGAACCCTACTCTTCGACGTGGCCAGTCGACGATGGTCAGCTGAAATAGTGGATGCAACAGACCTGTCTCTGGACTATCTGCCGAGTGTCTTCGAGGGACCTGACGTGACTGGAGGAATAACTGCAGACGCTTCAAGTGCCACTGGTTTACCTGTTAAGACACCAGTCGTCGCGGGTGGTGGGGATCAAGCTGCTGGCGCGGTTGGCATGGGAATCGTGCAACCTGGTGCTGTCAGTGCAACCATTGGAACTTCAGGAGTGGTTTTCGCCGCGACGGATCGGCCAGCACTTGACCCAGCGGGGCGTGTGCACACCTTCTGTCATGCTGTGCCAAATCGCTGGCACGTCATGGGTGTGACACAAGCGGCGGGTCTTTCACTACGGTGGTTCCACAATGAATTCGGCACCGTGAACAATAATGACCGAGACCCTTACGAACAGCTCTGTGATGAGGCAGCCACAATTGAGGCTGGTGCAGATGACCTCTTGTGGGCACCCTACTTAATGGGTGAACGAACACCACACCTAGATCCGAATGCCCGTGCAGCACTCGTTGGGCTTACTGTCAGCCATACACGTGCTCATATTGTCCGTGCAATCCTTGAGGGTGTCGCGTTTAGTCTACGTGACTCGTTCACCATTTTTGAGGAAATGAAAGTGCCAGTTCAGGAAATTCGCCTAGGCGGTGGTGGAGCGAAGTCTACTCTCTGGCAACAAATTCAAGCTGACGTTTATGGTCAACAGGTCTTAACCTTAACCGCAGAGGAAGGCGCAGCGTACGGTGCTGCATTACTCTCTGGTGTCGGAACTGGTGTCTGGTCATCTGTCGATGAGGCGTGCAACCAAGCAGTAACCGTGGCAAGTCGCGTGGATCCTGACGTGAAAACGGCGGAGCGTATGACGGGCCATTACACCCGTTATCGATCTCTGTACCCAGCCTTAAAAAAAGTAGCGTACACTTAACCTCAACCGTGGATGATGCATATGAGTACTGATTCCTATAAGCCACGCCCTGAGCACAAGTTTTCTTTCGGACTTTGGACCGTGGGTAACCGCGGCCGAGACCCCTTCGGTGATGCGGTACGCCCACCAGTCAAACCCGTCGATCTGGTTCACTTGCTGGGAGAAATTGGAGCCTGGGGGGTCAACCTACATGACAACGATCTTGTACCAATCGATGCAACCAGTGCCGAGCGCAATCAAATTGTCCGTGATTTCAAGAAGGCGTGTGATGAGACTGCTGTCGTGACATCCATGGTCACCGCCAACCTTTTTTTTGAGCCGGTCTTTCGCGATGGAGCCTTTACCGCAAATGATGCCGGTGTGCGAGCTTATGCACTTCAAAAAACGCTACGGACAATGGATTTAGGTGCTGAACTCGGAGCTTCCACATACGTCATCTGGGGCGGCCGTGAAGGAACCGAGACCGACGCCTGTCGTCGGCCAGATGAGGCCATTAAACGTCTTCGCGAGGCTGTTAACTACATATGCGAGTACAACATCGAACAGAATTACGGCTATCGAATTGCACTGGAAGCGAAACCTAACGAACCTCGTGGCGACCTTTACTTCGCAACGACCGGAGCATACCTTGGATTCATTGCAACACTCGCTTTCCCTGACATGGTTGGCGTCAACCCGGAAGTGGCGCATGAACAAATGTCCTGGTTGAATATGACTCACGCGGTAGCCCAAGCGTGGGAAGCAGGGAAATTGTTTCATGTCGACCTTAACGACCAATCACCTGGTCGTTACGATCAGGATTTCCGGTTTGGAGCAGTCAATCCAAAATCTGCCTTTTTTCTAGTGAAGTTTCTAGAGGATGTGAACTATGAAAACCCGCGGCACTTCGACGCGCACGCGTACCGTACCGAAGACAACGAAGGAGTTAAAGATTTCGCGCGTGGTTGCATGCGGACCTACTTAATCCTGAAAGAAAAAGCCCGACAGTGGAATGCAGACCAAGAAATCCAAACTCTCCTGTCGGAGGTCACTGCTGCTCACGCTAACGCTCCCGCGATAGAACCTTACAGCAAGGACCATGTGCAAAAGCTTTTGTCTTATAACTTTGACCGGGACGAAATTTTTTCGCATCGACTTCCCTATGAGCGGCTTGATCAGTTGACGATCGAAATCTTGTTGGGAGTGCGCTAGTGTCGCTAAAGCGGATCCTTTGATTGTTGTGACCCATGCCGAATCCAATTTTTGAGGTTTGTGTCGATTCTGTCGACAGTGCCGTTGCGGCCGAACAAGGTGGGGCGACTCGGGTAGAGCTATGCGCAGCACTACTCGAAGGGGGACTGACACCGAGCGCCGGCATAATCGCCATAACACGAGCACAAGTCAGCATTGGCCTCCAAGTTATGATTCGACCGCGCGGTGGTGATTTTTTGTACTCTGATACTGAATTCGCCTCGATGAAGCATGACATTGAATTGGCCAAGCAACTCGGATCGAACGGCGTCGTGTTTGGTTTACTAACTGCGGCAGGTGACATTGACACCGATCGAACGCGAGTATTACTGGACCATGCCAAGCCGATGAATGTGACGTTCCACAGGGCGTTTGACATGACCCGTGACCCAATCGCTGCACTTGAAACACTCATTGAACTCGGCATTAACCGTGTCTTAACGTCTGGCCAAGAAGTTTCAGCATTGGAGGGCGCTGAATTAGTACATGACCTTCTGGTCCACGCTGACGACAAAATCATTGTCATGCCTGGTGGTGGCATTACCGAACAAAACATTAAGAAAGTACTCGATACGACGGGCGCAAAAGAAATTCACGTGACAGGAACCAGAACAAAAAACAGCGCTATGACGTTTCGAAACGACCGTTGCTTCATGGGTGGAGTTATACGCCCTCCTGAGTATTCAATGACCATTACAGACGCAGATCGGATCCGAGCATTGGTGCAGCCAACAAAATAAAGTCAGCACGGAAAATTTTGAAAGAAGATCAACGTGCGTGAATCCAATCGCATTCAAGAGGTTCGTCCACCGATCGTGCCAGTAGTCGAGCGTATGATCAGTGCGACTCCCGGCACAATCTCGATGGCTCAAGGCATGGTTGCGTTCGCTCCGCCACATCAGGCTATCGACGCGCTCGCCACCTTCCATGACGATCCTGCAAGCTATCGTTATGGTCCTGTCGAAGGCTTACCTTCACTTATCGAAGCCTTGGAAGAAAAACTAATTAATGAAAATGGAATCCACGTGCGTCCGAACAGCCAGCTCGTAGTCACCGCCGGTAGCAACATGGCCTTCGTCCACGCCTTACTGGCCATTGCAGATTTTGGAGACGAAATTATCCTCGTTACTCCGTTCTACTTTAATCACGAAATGGCCGTTGTGATGGCAGGGTGTCGGTCAGTGCCCGTCGCTGTTGACGAGCACTGCCAGCTACAACTCGATTTAATTCGGGCCGCCTTAACATCTCGCACTCGTGCCGTTGTCACCATTTCACCGAACAACCCTACCGGGGTGGTGTACTCACAAACAGTGCTGAGTGAAGTGAACTCCCTATGTCGTGAACGTGGGATTTATCACATACACGACGAAGCATATGAGTATTTTGTCTACGATGATGCTACCCATTTTTCACCTGGCAGCATCACCGATGCTGGAGCGCACACGATTTCTATGTACTCATTCTCGAAAGCCTATGGATTTGCAGGTTGGCGGGTCGGATACATGGTAATTCCCAAAGCACTTAGTGGAGCGATGGACAAGATTCAAGATACCGTCCTGATTTCGCCTCCTGCGGCAAGTCAGCGCGCGGCACTGGGTGCTCTCTCAGCCGGTGCCTCGTACTGCCGTCTGCACCTTCCAGCACTGGCCAAAGCACGCCAGGTTCTCCTTGACGAGTTGAGCCAGTTGTCCGACCTGTGCACAGTCCCTCCTGCGACGGGTGCCATGTACTACCTAGTGCGCATACATAAAACCATCGGCGCACTAGAACTCGTGACCCGATTAATTCACGAACATCAGGTCGCCGTCATGCCGGGCACTACCTTTGGCATCACAGATAGTTGTACGCTGCGAATCTCCTATGGTGCGCTCGACTACGAGTCAGCGCGCGAAGGAGCATCCAGATTAGCCAGCGGCCTTCGCGCCATTCTCTCTTGAGTATTACCAAACAGGTAAACACAGCCCGCACTGAAAAATGAGTAAGTCCGTGACGCACGAACGCCTCGCCGAATTACCAGTAGCTCTCATACTAGACAACGTGCGGAGCCTATATAACGTTGGGGCTTTTTTCCGAACGGCCGATGCAGTCTGTATCGAAACGCTTTACCTCTCAGGCTATACAGGGTCACCGCCCAACAAAGAAATCACAAAGACGGCCCTCGGAGCAGAAACTACAGTCGCATGGGAGCGTACTCCTGATCCTGTTGAAACACTTCAGACACTTCGAGGAAGAGGATACGAACTGGTCGCTGTTGAAACAACGGAGTCGGCCGTCGACCTCTTCAAGTGGCAACCATCTTTTCCGGTTTGTCTGTTGTTTGGCAACGAAGTTGAAGGGACAAGTCCTGCATTACTCGATCTTTGTGAGACACATGTACAGATCCCCATGCTGGGACGAAAACGGTCACTGAATGTTGCCACTGCCGGTGGGGTTGTACTGTATGAATTGCTGCGAAAACATCGCTATCCAGTTGAACGTGCGGAGCTAGGTGCTCCAGTACTAGTCCCTACTGGTGACGGCCCAGCACGCTCTCGCTAATTGCCATATACCCTCGACAGGCGCCAGTAAGTTGCGCGACTTCGAGATACTCATCAGTGATATGAGCGAGATGTTCTGATGACGGTCCGAAGCCAATCGTTGGAACATGAGCAACACCAGCACTATATGCCGCATTCGTGCAGAACTGATAGCTCGCGAACGACGGACTGAATCCAGCCGCATCGAGACCAGCTTTGGCACTTCGGACAAAGGAAGAGTCTTCGGACAGTTCCCAGGGCGGATACCATTTCTCTTCACGCCACGCAAGGCCGGTATAAGTCTTGTAGTGAATTGAAGCGAGTTCAATGGTCGTGTCCCCAGCTTTCGCACGTTCACAGGCCGCATGTAATTCATCGACCAGAGCCTCGCGTGTTTCACCGGGAATCAGACGGCGTTCGTAAGTCACCTGACAGCCGCTCGGTACAACAGAATGGGCTGGATAAGGAATCGAAATGATGTCGGTCAAACACATCACGCCACTTCCAACAAACGAGTGCGCCGACATTTGGAGTGCTTCAATCTCAGCAATTACTCTACACATCTCGTGCACAGCATTGAGACCTTGAGCAGGACTGGAGGCATGAGATGGTCGACCGTGGGACTTCAGTATGAACTCGGCTCGCCCTCGACCCGCCCGAACCAAATTTAAATTGGACGATTCACCTATGACTACGAAGTCTGGATGGTACCGATCCATAACACACCGCAGTGCCGCACCTTCAATCTGCTCTTCACCAACGGAAGCGGAGACTACGATACGACCTCTTAACCTCTCCCGATCTACGCAACCCGCAGCGTGTAACATGGCGGCCAGCGCACCCTTCATATCTGAACTACCTCGTCCGTAGATTCTTCCATCCACGAGTTCCGCGCCGAATGGATCATGCGCCCACACCTCACGCGGAACAACGTCCACGGTATCCATATGAGCATCGAACAATAGGGTGAGGCCAGGCGTGGATCCATTCACGACCCCGATGACATTACCAGCCTCGTCCGCTTCAATCGCATCGAACGCGAGCTGTTGCATTTCATCGCGCACGCGAATCGCCATCGCATCTTCGTGACCCAGCACACTGGGAATCTTCACGAGCGCCCTGGCACACGCCACAAGTGAAAGTTCATCAAACGGTAGCGCCATCATTCAATCATTAAGTAATACACATCCGGCAGGTCATCGCTTACCAAGCGTCGGACCACCGGTATCGAACTGCTGTGGAATTCTGTCTGCCACGACTGGCAATGCTGGAAACGGCTGATGTGGTTCAGTCTGATACCAGTAACCTACCGTGTAAAAATTATCAGCTCGGTGATTGCCATGCCCATGCTCGATCGTCACCTTGATTGATTCGGTAAATGTAATCGGGGATTCTGTATGCAAGCGATAGACCATCCATTTCGCACCACGATCATCACCGCCGTTCATCGGATTGCCAAAGCGTTGGAACGCGAAGGTCGGTTGCGTGGTGCCGAATGGATTAATGCCGCAACCGGCGTAACACCACGCACCGAGATAGTAATCTTCTGAACCTGTGCCGATGATCTGTGGCATTTCCCCGCCATCCACGAAGATCATTTCGTCACCCTCACCCCACCAGTCACCCTGATTCTGCAGAATGCTGTGCGTCACTCCCACGTAATGACCGCGTCCGGTGGCCTCCATAATGATGTAATTGTTGGCACCGTCGGGATTGCGATGCTCGAGTACAAGCTCGTCCCCATTGTAGTTCCAGTCAGTCGTCCACGAGGGATTCGGCGCGGCTTGACGGTACTGGGCATGAAAATAACCAATGTTCTGTGGCAACGTCGCATGTCGCTCGTAGTCAATGTTGTAGTAAAACGCGTTGACGGTTTCATCTCCTTCGTTGCTGACCGTAATTCGGGCCGATCGTCGAAACGGCATTGGGAAAAATGTATTCAACGCCTTTTGCGAACCGACCGACAATGCCGCCGAATCGTACAAAAAATATTCACCGAGACCGAGGCCAAAGAAATCACCAACTGGCGCTTCAACACTCGGCGTTATTTCCTCATCCCAATACATTCGTAGCACGATTTTCTTGAGATGGTACTGTTCTGGCGTCGAAATCGTGATCCAGATATGACTGATAATGGCTGGCCCCTCGATCTCCGCAATGGTTCGCGTCTCACCCGCTTGTATAGGATTCTGCCAGTTGCCATCGTCATTCGCTCCGGTGACGTCATAACTTGATACGCGGTGATTCGTGTAGTCACGCAAAATCGGCAACGAATCCAGGTCAGCAGTTTGGGCAGTCGCTGACGTCAGAAAACCACCAAGTAGCACCACACACACACAAAGTATCGTAAAGAGTTTCATAATTAATCCTCCCGCACATCAGTACCAATGAAACTTGGACGTTGCCGTAGCTCACCTCAAACGCACAAACATCAATATGTCCCACTGTCGTCGAACAACACTTCCATGAGTGACAAGGGATCTACACGTGCCGTATTTAGCCTTACGGTCCAGTGGAGATGCGGACCCGTCACACGACCGGTAGCCCCAACGTAGCCCACGACATCACCAGAATCTACGACGTCCCCTTCCTCTACCGCAAATCCCGATAGATGGGCGAAAAACGAATAGAGACCGAGACCATGGTCCAGAATCACGCAGTTACCAGAAAAATAGAGATCCGACCGCAGCACGACACGTCCTCTATTAGGTGCAGTGACCGGTGTGCCTTCGATTGCACGGAAATCAGCACCACTATGAGGACTTCGCGGTTGACCGTTAAAGACACTACGGCGACCGAAACTGCTCGTGGCTTTGCCCGGTACCGGTGCGAGAAAGGAACCTCGCCAGACACGTTGCGGGGTTTGCGTTTCAAAAATTGTTGTTGTACGAGCGGCTTCCTGTTGAATGCGTGCCAACGCCTCTGGCGTAGGATTGACGTATTGAGGTGCCACCGTCAATTGTCGTGTTGCAAATTGCTTTGGTATCACGGTGAGTGGATAACGCACGTGTACGGGGGTATCGTCCGCGGTTATGACCGTGACACTCACCAAATGTTCTCGCACCTCCACATCGAGGTCGACACCGATCAAACCTCGCCAGACCATTTGACCGGAACTCGGATACAGCAAAATTGACTGCTCGAAGGCCGTCACTTGGACACTTACCACCGACTGAGTCGCTGAGACAACTAGTTCAACCACCTCACCGGGTTGAATCGACCGCGCCTGATGGCTGACGCTCACCCGTGGCGTGGAAACAGTCTGCAATAAACCGGCTTCCGACCAAGGAGCCATCCCAATTATGATGCTTACAAATAACAACTGGATGAGTTTGACAGTCATACCGCATTGATTCCTGAATGCACCACAAGTTACCACATCACTGACAAGTCGTTCGACCGGAATGCTCTTCTGACATTTAGAGCAGTTGCGTCCCTTTGCTTTCCATAGGAACATAGTAATGAAGGATCTGTGGAAAACACTTCAGGTCAAGGAGCCGCACATGAGTAATCCTGTATCCGCTGCCGAACAGCTAGCGCGCGGTCGACGGAAATTCTTGCAATTGGGAGCCGCACTGAGTGGATTACTGGTTGGTTGTCGACCCTCCTCGAGCGTTTCTCAATCAGGACCGTCCTTTCTGGGTGGCCCGGTCAGCGATTACGGCCTCCGTTCTCAATTTGAAAAAACCGGTCGGCTTTTCAGGAACTCGCTAACTCAGGAAAATAATGGTAGCCAAACACCTCTACAAGACCTGGAAGGAATAATTACCCCAGCTGGGCTGCATTTCGAGCGTCATCATGCAGGTATTCCGGTCATCGATCCAACCGAGCATCGGCTGTTGTTGCACGGAATGGTGGAGCGCCCGTTGATCTTGACAGTTGAGGAACTTAAACGATTTCCTTCGCATTCTCAGATTAATTTTGTCGAATGTTCAGGTAATGGTCGTATTCACTGGGGCGATGCACCTGACAGAACGGCTCAGCAGATTCACGGACTCACCAGCTGTAGTGAATGGACCGGCGTAAAGTTGTCAGTACTGCTTAATGAGATCGGAGTACAGTCGGGCGCGAGCTGGATTCTGGTTGAGGGTGCCGATGCATGCAAGATGACCCGCAGTCTGCCGTTGGCTAAGGCCTACGACGATGCCGTTGTTGCCTACGCACAAAACGGTGAAGCCTTACGACCTGCGCAGGGATACCCGTTACGGTTGCTCGTACCAGGATGGGAAGGCAACATTAACGTGAAATGGCTGCGACGTTTAAAAATTGTCGATCAGCCGTACATGACGAAGGACGAAACCTCCAAGTACACCGATCTCCTGGCTACTGGCGAAGCGCGGCAGTTCAGTTTTATGATGGATGCGAAATCGCTGATTACACGACCCTCTGGAGGACAGCACTTACCTGGTCCTGGCTTCTTCGAAATCACGGGTTTGGCATGGTCGGGTCGCGGCACAATCACCAAGGTAGAGATCAGCATAGACGGTGGACACTCCTGGCAAGAGGCCGGACTGCAGGACCCGGTGTTACCCATGGCTCATACCCGCTTTCGATTCGATTGGAACTGGAATGGCCGCGAAGCAGTCCTGCAGTCTCGATGCACCGACGAGACTGGTTACGTGCAGCCAACCCGGGACCAGTTAATCGCGGCGCGTGGTACCAAGTCCTCTTATCACTACAATGGTATCCAAAGCTGGAAAGTGCTCTCCGATGGGACCGTACGCAATGTTCATGTGTAGCCTTCGAATCGCGTCGCTACTCGTAATCGTGCTCTCAGGTTCCCTTACGGCACAATCACAACCCACCTCTCAACTGTTCAACATCGGCCGGACACCGACACCCGAGGAAATTGCGGCTTGGGATATTAGTGTGACACCAGATGGAGAGGGTCTCCCACCGGGAAGTGGAACGGCCGCCGAAGGTCAAAATATCTATAGCGTTCGTTGCACGGAATGCCATGGCGCAAGTGGCCGAGAGGGCCCTCACGATATTCTCGTGGGGGGACAGGGTACGCTGGCCAGCGAGACACCACTTAAAACAGTTGGCAGCTTCTGGCCCTACGCGCCCACATTGTGGGACTACATTAACCGGGCGATGCCGTTCGAAACCCCTGGCACGATGTCACCAGACGATGTGTATTCGACGGTCGCCTATGTTCTCTTTCTCAACGAACTCGTCGCGGAAGACCAACTCCTTGATGCCACTACATTGCCATTAATCAAAATGCCAAATCGTGATGGTTTCATACCGGACAACCGACCTGACGTTGGTCATCCCGTCATGTCTCCTGATCCGTAAGACTCTCACTGTCCCATTCGAGCTGCGGTCAGCACGGCATCTGTCACAGCCACACTCACGTCAGCCAAGTGGAGCCCTGCTTCTTCGCGTGTCCGCGACCCAGGATTCGGTTGCTCTACCATCACCACATACACCACGATTCCCGTCGGACTTTCCCAGAAACCCGAACGGATTCGCGTCAAAGGATCGCTGTCCAAGGAGCCACTCTTGAAGTAGTGCGAACCGGTTGGCCCAGCGTCTTCAGGAACATGCAGGATGTCCCACATCGCTTGAGTTGTCTCGGCATCGGTCTTCGGCACCCTCCGGAATGCGACCCGCTGCAGAACCACACCCAACGCAGCTGCCGTCGCCTCATTGTCACCCTTGATAACGCGATCAGCCTGCATGTAGCGCCGTGATACGAGGCCAGCAAACGCTGGGTCGCGGCCATGGATGAACTTAGTAAGCCCTGCTGGACCGCCTAGGACAGCCGTGGTCACATTCGCCGCCGCATTGTAGACTGCGTTCGACACCCCAACACCACGGATCATCATCTGTCCGACCTCGCGAACCGTGGCGTTCGCTAGATGGTCCCGAATGTCAGACTGCTGTTCATCATTAAAATGCGCAATGGCCGGATGGGTGGAATCAGTAACAATCTCTGCAGCGCCCTCGAGCACACCATCGAGTTGGTCGGCATAGGTGTTAAACAGTTCGATGAGGTAGGCGACCTTGATTGCACTGGCGACCGGTCGCCACACTTCTGCGTTACGCGCATACCACGGATCATCCTCGTGTCCACCCACCCAGACACTCACTTCCATCCCGTCATCCTGACCGGCCTTAAGCAACTCATCCAGTTGTGCATCTAGGACAGCTGTATCCATCACCGCCGTCGAAATCCCCTCTTCCGATGTGTCTTCGACAACAGGAGCGGTAGGTCCACAGCCCATCGCGAACGACCCTAACAAGGAGACGAACAACACCAAACAATAACTGCGCGCTGTCTCGTTACGGTTCACAGTCCTCATTGAAGGATCCTGCATAATGTCTCCTCTGAGTTAGACCATCTTGGGCGGTGCCGCATGCACTTGATATTCGCGAGGATCAATCGGTACGTCGATGACTGCCGGCCGATTACTCATACGGCCCGCTTGAACGGCTTCAGCCAACTCCTCAAGCGACGTGACGCGCCGACTCCATGCGCCAAGCGCTGCCGCCGCCGCCGCAAAGTCGACGGGGCCATAGCGGACACCGCGTTCAGTGAGACCCCGTCGGGCTTGGGCAATTTGAATCAGACTCAGCGACTGGTCATTAAATACAACCGTCACGAAGTGGAGTTTTTCTCGAACACAGGTCTCGACATCCCCTAGTGTCATCCCGAAGCCGCCGTCACCAATCGTACAAAGTACCGGGCGGTCCGGATACTGTAGTGTCGCTGCCATGGCTGCCGGAAACGCGTAACTCATCGACGACAGGCCGTTGGATTCAAAAAATGAAAACGGCGTAAACGTGGTCCACGCCTGTGTCGTGACAAATTTGATCGAGCCGACGTCCGTCGTCAGAATCGTATCCGCGGCAGAAACTTGCCGGAGGCACCGCGTCACTTCCACCGGAGACAGCCCATGATCGAGTTGTTCTGAGGGCGTCAACACATCCGCCAGCGTTGCTTGGAATCCCGTCAGCGATGATTCACTCCAGCCAGTCTGTGACCAGGAAATCCTAGCAAGCGCATCAAGCGAGGACCGCACCTCGCCCACCAGTTCAACAACGGGTTTAAACTCCCCCGCCGCGATTGATAGCGGACCAATGGACGCGATCGGTAAGCTTTGATGCCATAACTTGTCGGACTCGACGGGCTCAAAGCCGACACCCACCAACAGATCAGCGGTACTCAGAAAATCGACGATGACACCATCGCCGGAGACCCCGCAGCACACGCCAAAAAACTGTGGATGATCTTCTGGCAGGAGACCTTTGGCCTTCGGTGTCACGAACACAGGCGCGCCAAACGCCTCAACGAAGCGGCGGACCGCTTCCACATCCGTCTCCGGGTTAAGATCCAGACCGAGAAGCACCACAGGCCGCTGCGCTTGGTGAAGATGCTGCACCATTCGGTCGATGGCTTCAGTCGCAGCTGGAGCAATCGGCTTTGGCATGAGGGCAACACTCAACGGATCTGTGTGCTGCCGATCTGGTTCGCTACTGACATCACTTGGCAGCCCAATGTGCACCGGTCCCATACGCGGTTCAAGCGTGCAGCAGAAGGCCTGGCGCACCTTTGCCGCGGTGTCTTCCCCATTCAACGTGATGGACATCTTTGTAAATGGACGGTACACGGCATTCAAGTCAAGATTCTGATGCGTTGCGTAGGGCTGTGCCGCCGCCGCGGTCGCTGCCGTGATGGCAATCATGGGTGCGCGATCAAGAAAGGCGTTCGCCACCCCAAGTGTCATATTCACGGCCCCTGGTCCCAAAGTCGAGACACACACACCGGGCCGGCGCTGCATCTGACCGGTGGCATCTGCCATCAAGGATGCGGTCGCTTCGTGGCGCGTCAGGAGAAACTCAATCCCGACCTTGCGAGCCGCTTCAACAAAATCGAGGATCTCGCCACCTGGTAAGCCGTACATCCGAGTGATGCCGCCATCCTTGAGTGTTTGTGCAAGTACCTCCGCACACGTCGCCATCTCGCTCCTTTAACTTTCAGGTCTCTGACGTTGAACTACCGTTGCTGTGATGACTGTGCCACGAGCACCGGGCTTTGGTAGAGGACCTGACCGACAAAAAATGGACCCATCTTCTCGATAAATTCAGATCTCTCCAGCCACGGAATGTGAAACCGAACCTCTCTTGTCATCTTACACTGAGTGGAGTCTGGAAACCGTAGGACGACGATAAGTCGGGTATGCTACAGAAAGTCGTAACGACCATGGTCTAATTACCCAGATACGTACGTTATGAACAACGAACGACCGGTTCATCTCATCGCCAGTGGAGACTCTCGGCTCGCCGCGAACCAACGATGCTGGCCAGCCCAAGCCGCGCTGGAAACCACTATCGGTCAGGTCTTCGCCGAGTTCGGCCGCCCAGTCACCCGTGCACATGACCTCATTCCCGATAAGGGCCACGGCTTCATTGACGGGCAAGCCTATGGGATGGACGTCTTTCGGCGACTGGACCCAGACGTTCCGCTAGTGGTCGCTACCGCTGTGTGGCAGTACACCAGTCACATCCTTGCTGGATTAAGCAAGCACCGAGGACCAGTCCTCACTTTGGCGAACTGGAGTGGTGAATGGCCTGGCCTCGTGGGACTACTTAACCTGAATGGGTCGTTGACGAAAGCCGGGGTGCCGTACAGTACGATCTGGAGTGAAGACTTTCAGGATGACTTCGCGCGCCGATGCCTGAGTGACTGGATACAGTCCGGCGCATTTACCCATGAACTTGACCACGTCCGTGCACTGACCGATCACACGTGGCCGCTGGCGCTTGCCGAGTACGAACAACGAGGACGCGCACTCGCCGTCACGTTGCGTACCGAACAAGCCATCCTCGGAGTCTTTGACGAAGGCTGCATGGGGATGTTCAATGCGATCATTCCCGACCACCTGCTCCACCCTCTCGGTATCTTTAAAGAACGTCTCAGTCAATCAGCACTGTACGCTGCGATGCGTGACGTGCCAGACAGCACCGCTACCACCCATCTCGAATGGCTTCTCAACCGTGGCATGCAGTTTCGATTCGGGCAGGACGAGACCCAGCATCTAACCCAAGCACAGGTGCTCGAAGGACTCAAGATGTATGACGCAGCTGCTCGACTCGCGGCTGACTTTGGGTGCGCAGCCATCGGTATTCAATATCAGCAAGGACTCAAGGATATCTGTGTCTCATCCGACCTCGCTGAAGGTTTATTAAACAACCTGGACCGACCACCAGTGCAAGATGCACAGGGCAACGAAGTTTTCGCAGCTTCGGCGATCCCGCATTTTAATGAAGTTGACGAGTGTGCAGGTGTCGATGCAATCCTCACCAATCGAGTCTGGACGAACCTCGGGCTCGACCCTTCAACGACACTTCATGATGTTCGGTGGGGTGAAGCCGTGCACGATTATGGTGTGAACGAATTCGTGTGGGTGTTCGAGATCTCAGGCGCCGCACCCGCCAATCATTTCATTGACGGCTACCGAGGAGCTGTTGGGGAACGTCAGCCGCCCATGTATTTTCCACTTGGCGGTTCAACCCTAAAAGGCATTAGCAAGCCGGGTGAAATCGTCTGGAGCCGGATCTATATCGAAAACAACATGCTCCACATGGACATCGGCCGTGGTGGTGTCGTTCGACTCCCTGATGAGGAAACGGAACGGCGTTGGAATCTGACGACTCCCCAATGGCCCATCATGCATGCGGTGCTCTACGGGGTCAGCCGTGATCAATTGATGGCTAAACACAAGGCGAACCACGTCCAAGTCGCTTATGCTCCGAATACGACTACAGCCTTGCAAGCATTGATTGCCAAGGCGTCGATGGCCAACGAACTAGGTCTGCAGATTCATCTGTGTGGCACTCTTGAAGATGACCTGAGCTACCACCAACGAACCGAGCAGTCCTGACCACTCACGGTCTCTCATCAGGGTTCAGCCCGACTCCGTCGCCCAGCGATTGCTCGCTAAGGACATTAGGGTGTAACGCTGCCGCAGATTCTCCACCAAGCTTGCATACTCATGCTTCGGAAATTCCTTGCGCATCAGTCGCTTTCGGAGACGTCGCAATTCGTACAAGTAGAGGTTGGTAATGTGATCCTTGACCAGTTGAGGTGGTGTCGAGGCCGTCGGTTGCAACCCATAGCCCTCGAGCGATTTCAGCACGTGAGCGTGATAAACGTAACGCATCAATGCAAATAATCAGGCGTGAATCGCGATCAAAGCAGTTTTAATCACAGCAATCCACCTTATGCCAAGACATCAGCTGAATCGGCGCCATACGCCGCGTACCATGGACTGGCTGTTTGCAACCGGTCATTCACATTGTTGATGTTGGCAACCCCTTCACTTTCAAGCCAAGTCCGAAACGCGCTGACGCCCTCTTTCGCATAAACAGGAATTCCTTCTTTCCAAGTTGCACGTCCGCACAATACGCCCGAAAACTTGACGCCAGAGTCAGTCGCCAGTTGGAGTGATTCAGTGAACTCCGCATTACTCACACCCGCTGAAAGATAGATAAACGGCTTCGTGGCAACCGCTGCAGCTGCTCGAAAATGCTCCATCGCCTCATCCTGGGTATAAGCCTTCGTCCCAGCGAAGGCCTGAGCACCCTCGACACACTTCATATTCACTGGCACTTCCACCTTCATCACATCAACGCCGTAACGTTCCTTCGTAAACTCTGCCATGCTGAGTTTGACCACTTCGGGTTTGATCTTGGCAAATTCAGGTCCCTTTTCATCGCCACCACTAGGATCGTAACCAACGGGTTCAAGAAAGAACGGAATGTCGTTTGCTCTGCACTCATCCCCGATCCGTTCAATCCATGCATGCTTCTCCTCGTTGATCGCCTTATCTTCGAATGGTGAGTAGTACAACAAAATCTTGATGCAATTTGCGCCTTGCTCTTGTAAGCGCTTCACAGACCAGTGTTGCAAAAGACCAGATAACCGACCAGGCTGGGTGTTGTCGTACCCACTTGATTCGTAAGCCAGCAGTAATCCGGCGTTCTTTGATCGTTGCTTTGAAGCCTCGAGTCCCCATTGGGGATCCAGAAGAATTGCACTAGCGTGTGGTGTCAATACTTCTGCAACAACTGCCTTAAATTCCTGCATCATCGTGTCCGTAATATCGCCACCCTTTTCCGCAGCCAAAGATTTTTTTAAGGAGCCACGTTGATCCATCGCAGCAGCGGCGATTACGCCACGGTCGTTCGAAACTGCCTTCATACCTGCAAGTTTTCCTGATGTGATATGCACAAAACTTCTCCTATCGATTGTGGTGCACCCTGCTTAAGTATCGACTATCTTTCCCGACGCCTACGGGCACATACGAAGATGGGTGACGCCCATTCCTGCGGACATTGTAACGTCTTTGGAACACGTCGACCAGCCAACCAGTGCAAAGATATGCCGCATGGAAAACGTAGCGGCGCGGACCCATACAAGAATTTGAAATCGGAAGCATGGTACTCTTTAGCGTCATGAATAGACCCACTCGGACCCTCAACGGTCAGGCGATGGGACTCTTGGTAACGTTTTGGGTGCTGAGCTGGAACTTGCTAGCAACGCCAGTAGTCGCTAGTGAACAAATACGGCTCCCTTTCACCAATTATCCTCAGGTGCTCAAGGTTCGAAATACTGATAATGCTCTGGCAGCCCTAGTAATGATCGACGAGATCCTTAGTGGAACCCCACAATCAACGGCACCAATTGCAGCACGAGTGTTGAAAGCAAGTCTCTTAGCCGAACTGGAACGATACACCGAAAGCAGGCAGCTACTGCTCGCGATTGCCGAAGAAGAACCTGCATTACTTCAATTCGCTCTCACGACCGTAATCAGACATCTAACGAGTCAGGGTAACGCCGCTCAAGCACATAAATACCTGCAGTTATTAACCAATAATCAACCAGAGCGAGAACATCTCGACTTGATACTCAACATTGCCGACACCTATAACAAGAATGGAATCGCGCAAGAGTCAATAACTATGTACCGTCTGGCCCTGCGACTTCGCACCTCAGGCCGTTCAGCTGACCGGGCTCGGCTCGGTATTGCTGGCATCGAGGCGGCGGCTGGTAATGTTGAACGTGCCCTAACACTGTACCGTGAGGCTCAAACCTTGAGTAGGACGGCCGATGGCTTTATAGCTGCCCGTTCTGCAGAAAATCTTCTTGTTCGAGCCACAGGCACCACACGTACACCATTAAGCAACACTCAGTACCAAGAACACGCGAAGCGTCTTCGCAATCAAGCACGCTATGAAGCAGCCCTTGAACTGATCGAGGATTGGAATGATAACAACCCTGATCGAGAACAGAACGCGGTCATCCAACTCGAGAGAATCGAGACGTTCTATGCCATGCGGGCTAATGCCGAAGCGAGACGTCTCTGTGAGGAATTTGCGAGGCAGTACCCAACACACGAAGAACTGCCGCGTGTTCGTCTGACACGATTTCGCTTGGCCGTTCGAGAAGCGAAAACTGACGAAGTTAAAAACCTAGGTCATGATCTGTGGTCAGGCCGGAGCCCTGGAACCTCGACGACTATTCGTCGCAGTACCGGAACCTTACTCGCGGCTTATCTGGTCGCGGTCGGCGAAATTAAAGAAGGTCTGGCAGTCTATCGCGAGCTGTACCGCATGACTGAGAACGCCTCCGATCGCCGTACGGTCCTATGGCGGGCCGGTGTGGCCGCAATTCGCGTTGGCCAGTTCGAACGTGCTGCCCTGAACCTCCGTGGACTGCTGCAGCGAAAGCCGACTGGCGATCTTGAACCAGCAGCCTTGTATCTTTATTGACAAGTATGCTCATATACTATCCTTAGATTGTTTCATTGACAGCTTTTTTTGCGGCATCTTTAAGACTATTAGCAATGATAAAATGTTGTTTCGCATCTTTTAGTAGTTTATTAGCTGCATCAGAA
>ERZ651768.340-NODE-340-length-35872-cov-13.276603_pt1 | contig 35872 bp, 38 predicted proteins | sample MGYA00514754_ERZ651768 | MGnify/ENA metagenome assembly ERZ651768
CCAAACCAATCCCGGCGCTGGCATAATTTGGGTTTAAACTTGAATTATCGGTATATAAATAAAGCCTGCCAAGTTCATGATCTAAATACCATTGAAAACCATCAGTAAGATCAATTTGAGATATACCTGGTAAAATCCAATCATATCCAGCAGACTCACAATCAGCCTGATTTGGGGTATCATTTTCAAAAATATCGGAATTGGAACAATAGGCTTCTATTTCGGTGGCAATAATACCCCTATCATTATGACCTCTGTCATCCGTACCTATATCAACCACCGTATTATATACAATGGTTTTATATTTCCCCAGAAAACCATCAGCAAGGATTGCTCCCAAAATAGGTGTAAAATACACTCCACTGCTAAAAAGATGGTACCATGTGAGGGCTTCTTCTCTATGCATTACATCCAATGCGCCAGTTTGATCGATAAGGTATTTTGTCATAAAAATCACCAAAATTGTTTTCATTCCATAATAGCTGAAACGCTCTGCCAATTCATTCCCTATTATATAGGGTATCCCATTTGGCATAGATTTTGTCGAAATTGGTGAAGATTTATATTCTGTCTTTTTCATTAGCATAAATTATTTCATATTTCATAATCAAATTCTAAAAGTAAATTATCAAATAAATAAAATGAATTAAAGATGAAAAAACATAATAATATCTGGCTTGTTGAAATCCCACAAATGATTTTGATTATTTTTATTATATTTCAGATTATTGCCATGATTACCTATTCTGGGGGAACTTTCTTTGATCCTCATAATTCTGGTTATTCCCTTACCCGTAATTTCCTGAGTGATTTAGGTAGAACTGAAGGTTTTTCTGGGGATATTAATTATATTTCCTCAATGCTTTTTAATATATCAATTTTTTTCGCAGGTGTTGTTTTTGTAATATTCTATATTAATATTTACTATATATTTGTACAATACAATTATATGGGATTAGCATCCATTGGCAGTGTGCTTGGTGTAATGACCGGCGTTGCTCTTGCTGGCGTAGGGCTCACACCTGCAGATATATATTTGCCTACACATATCATTGCAGCAAAATGGTTGTTTCGCTGTTTCTTTGGAGCCTCTCTTTGTTATTCTATCATTATTTATCGCAGCGATTTTATTGAAAACAAATATGCTTTGTACTATTTAGTGTTTGCATTTTCTATCTTGGCATTTATTTTTGTATCTGAGCTAGGGCCAAGTCCAAAAGAGTCTGAGTTGGCACTTTCCATTCAGGTAATTTCGCAGAAGATTATTCTTCTTATTCTTGTTTTTACTGTGTATCTTCAGACTCTGGGGATTAAAAAACTCCGCATTTAAAGATATAATTGAACCATTATTTATATTTGTTGCATAGCACTGAATGATTAATCTGCACCAATAATATTATTCAGTTTGAGAGCATTAACTACTAAAATATATAAACATTGCTTTTTATGACACGTTTTGATTTTTTATTAGTACAAGGGAAGCAATGCTCCTTCTTTATATAATCACCTTATCATGAAAAAAATTTCTCTTCTTGACAGCGCTATGGGATCTGAGCTTATTCACAGGGGAGAAACGCTACCAGATAATGTATGGTCTGCTTATGCAAACCTGCATAACCCTGAGCAGGTATACAAGGTGCACCTGGATAATATTGAAGCGGGTTCTCAAATAATTACAGCAAATACTTTCCGTACAACTTCTAGAGCATATGCTAAAACAGGACTATCAAGTAGACTAGCAGAACAAAAGGCTCAAGAATCTTTATCTTCGGCAATTCATCTCGCACATAAAGCTGCCAATAAGAATGCCATTGTCCTAGGGTCCATTGCTCCCTTAGAAGACTGCTATATACCGGAACTGTTTCCTGGGTATGAGATTGCATTCAATGAATTTTCTCAATTGGGTAGGTGGATGAAAGATGCCGATGTTGATGGCATTATACTGGAAACCATGAATAGTATTTCAGAAACGCGTGCTGCTATGGATGCTTTGTCTCCTTTTGACCTTCCCATATATATCAGTTATTACCTTGTCGATGCTCAGCATCTAGGATCAGGGGAGAGCTTGAATGATGCAATTTACTTATTACGTGATTATCTGTCAATATCTACGGCTTAAGTTTCTACAGGCCGAAATGCTCTAGCGCCACCTCCGGGCCTCGGCCTCGGTGGGCGTCCTACTCATGGAAGCCGAACAGTCCTTGTGGCCCGACAGCTAAAAACTACACCTGAACTGCTGGATCGCTAGATCGGCGCCCCTGGCGGGACTACTCTGGGCGGTGCCGGTTCAAGAGTTGTACCGAGATGTCTCAGCCCTCGCCGAGGTAGGAGGCCCGCAACTCCGGGTTGGCCAGGAGGGCCTCGGCGGTGTCGTCCAGCACGACCCGGCCGGTCTGGAGCACCCAGCCCCTGTCGGCGATCGAAAGCGCCATGTTGGCGTTCTGCTCCACCATGAAGACGGACATGCCGTCGGCGTGGATCTGTCGGATCAGCTCGAAGTTCTGCTGCACCAGGGCCGGGGCGAGGCCCATGGACGGCTCGTCCATGAGCAGGACCCTGGGTCGCGACATGAGCGCCCGACCGATGGCCACCATCTGCTGCTCACCACCCGAAAGGGTGCCGGCCTTCTGGGTGAGGCGCTCCTTGACACGGGGGAACAGGTCGTAGATCTTCTCCAGGTCCTCGGTGATGCCGTCCTTGTCGTTGCGCAGGTACGCGCCCAACTCGAGGTTCTCCCTGACGCTCAGCCGCTTGAACAGGCGCCGGTTCTCCGGGACCATCGTGACGCCGTTGATCACGCGGTATCTGGTGGGCTTGTCGTTGACCACCTCCCCGTCCAGAACCACCTCGCCGGACGTCGGCGTGACCATGCCCAGCAGGGTCTTGAGCGTCGTGGACTTTCCGCTGGCGTTGCCGCCCAGCAGGCAGACCAGCTCGCCCGGGTAGATGGCCAGGTCAACGTCCTTGAGGATGTGCACCGCCCCGTAGTGGGTGTTGACCTGTCGGAGTTCCAGCAGGGCCGTGGCGCCGTCCTGTCCGCTCATGTCTTTGCCTCCACCGGGCGGCCCAGATAGGCCTCGATGACGTTCGGATCCGACGACACCTCGTCATAGGAGCCCTGGGCGATCGGCACGCCGTGGTCCAGCACGACGACCCGGTCCGAGACGTCCTTGACCACCTTCATGTCGTGTTCGATCACCACGATGGTGAAGCCCCACTCGGTGCGCAGGCGACCTATCAGCGCCGTCAACTCGGCCGTCTCGATGGGGTTCATACCGGCCACGGGCTCGTCCAGCAGCAGCAGCCTGGGCTGGGTGGCCATGGCCCGGGCGATCTCCAGGCGGCGCCGGTTGGCGTACGACAGGGCGAAGGCCGGCTGGTCCAGGCGGTACCCGATGAGCCGGTGCCCGAAGAAGCCGAGGACCTCCTCGGCCCGCTCCCGGATCTCCCGCTCCTCCTTCTTAAAGGCCTTCGTCTGGAGCAGCGCCCCGTAGATGAGCTCTCTGGTCCGGCAGTGCTGGGCCACCATGACGTTCTCGAGGACCGTCATGTTTGGGAACAGCCGCACGTTCTGGAAGGTCCTGGCGATGCCCAGCGAGGTGACGGTGCTGGGATCCAGACCCACGATGGAGTCGCCCTCGAACTCGATGTCTCCCTCGCTGGGGGCCACCAGCCCGGAGATGGCATTGAAGAACGTCGTCTTGCCGGCACCGTTGGGGCCGATGACGCTGACGATCTCACCCTCGTCGATGTCGAAGTTGAGGCCGGACAGGGCATCCAGGCCGCCGAAGGTGATCTTCAGGTCCTTGATCTCGAGAAGGCTCATTCCTCCTCCCCTCCCCCGTCGCCCACGTTGACCGCGTCCTCGTCATCGGCGTCGTCGTCCGACTTGTCGCCCTTCAACCAGGCGTCCTGAAGGAACTCCTCCTGGTGGAGCTCCCGGCTGCGACGGGCGCTGGGCACGAGGCCCTCCGGGCGCTTCAGCATCATGAAGACGAGCAGCATTCCGTAGATGAGCAGCTTGAAGTTCTGGAACTCCTGGAGCAGGCCCGGCTGCTTTGGCCCGCCCAACACGCCGATCAGGACGAACGAGCCGACCATCACTCCGGCGATGTTGCCCATGCCACCGACGATCACCACCACGAGGATGATGATCGAGATCAGGATCATGAAGCTTGTCGGGAAGACGGAGCCGACCTTGGCAGCCAGCACCGCCCCGCTGAAGGCAGCCAGCACTGCGCCCACCACGAAGGCCATCAGCTTGGAGCTCACCGTGTTGATGCCCATGGCCTCGGCCACCTGCTCGTCCTCCCGGATGGCCATCCAGGCCCGGCCCAGGCGGGAGGCCTGCAGGCGCCACGAGACGTAGATGGCGATGACGCAGAAGAACAGCACCAGGTAGAACACCGACCTTGGGTCGGTGCCCTTCACCGTGGCGAAGCCCAGGTCGACACCCGGGACGTTGGTGATTCCCTGGGCGCCACCGAAATAGGGGCCCAGCCAGTCCGACATGAACAGCAGGCGGATTATCTCACCGAATCCGAGGGTCACGATGGCCAGGTAGTCGCCGCGCATCCTGATGACGGGCGCCCCGATCAGCAGGCCGACGATGGTGGCGAAGATGACAACGAAGATGAGGGCGATCCCGAAGTGCAGTTCCGGGGCGAAGAACGGGCTGTTGGGCGATGTCAGGACGGCGGTCGTGTAACCGCCCACGGCGAAGAAGGCCACGTAGCCGAGATCCAGGAGGCCTGCCAGGCCGACCACGATATTGAGGCCCAGGGCCAGCAACAGGAAGAGGCCGACGTTAGCCAGCAGCTCGTTCATGATCTTGCCCAGGAACATCGGCAGCACGATGCAGAGCACCGCCACCACGGCGAACAGGATCATGGATGCCTTCTGGCGCTCGGCGCCCTGCATGTCCCGGTAGCGGTTGGTTACCGCCTTTACACGGCCGCTGGTGAGCACCGAAACGACGGCGATGACAGCGCCGACCACGATGGTAGAGGTGAGGGTCAGGCCGCCCTTCTTGGCGTAGATGAGGTCGGTCAGCCAGTCGAGGCCGAAGCCCTCTGAGAGGTCATCGACCGCTCCCTCCAGGACCGACAGGGCCAGCAGGCTGAGCACCACGGTCCCGGTCGATCGTCGCACGATCGCCGGCACGACGTGCAGCGATGCACCGGCCAGGCTGAGCGCCCCGCAGGTCACGATCCAGGCCCCGGCCCCGAAGCCCATGCCGTTCTCGTAGGTGAGGAAGCGGAAGAGCTTCGGACTCCAGTTGACCAGCGGGTCCCGCAGGTTCCAGGAATCCAGCGCCAGCATCAGCAGAGACAGGCAGCCTCCGCCGAGGAGGCCGACCATCAGGCCGGTGACCAGGTCGTAGAGGCCCTGCTTCCGGGACTCGAAGCCCTCCAGGACCACCTGGGTGGCGGCTATGCGACCTATCAGGATCGGAATCAACAGGACGGACACGTAGCCGAGGCTGAGGTAGCGCTCGATGATCTCCCGCCGGTCCAGCTCGACGGGCATGCCGACCAGGCAGATGGCGATCAGGGCGCCGCCGCAGATCAGCCCCCAGCGCAGCACCTTGCCCCAGTCCTGGTCGATGGCCGACGACGGCATGGGTGCGACAAGGGCGCTCATGCCCGCTCCTCCGACGAGAGCCGCTCTCCGAAGAGGCCGGCCGGCTTGAACAGGAGCACGAGGACCAGCACGGTGAAGGCCACGGCGTCCTTGAGCTGTGACACGCCGGGCACGCCGAGGGGTTCCAGGATGAGCAGCGGGGCGATCGACTCGGCCGAGCCCAGGGAGATGCCGCCGGCCATGGCACCGCCCAGGTTCCCGATGCCACCCACCACAGCGGCGGTGAAGGCCTTGACGCCGGGCAGGAACCCTGTCATGTGGGTGACCGACCGGAACATGAGGCCCCAGAGGATCCCGCCCACGCCCGCCATCGCGCCACCCACGGCGAACGTGGTGACGATGGTCCGGTTGACGTCGATCCCCATCAGCGAGGCGATCTCCTTGTCCTCGGCAACGGCCCGCATGGCCTTGCCGGTCTTGGTGCGCTCCACGATGTACCAGAGGACGCCCATCGAGGCAGCGGCCACCACCAGCACCAGGAGGCGGGTGCCTGCTATCTCGAAGGTCAGGATGGAGCGCTGCTTGGAGAGCCACTCGGGGAGGCGCGGGTAGCTCTTCGTGGACGGCCCGAACAGCCCGAGCACCAAGTTCTGGATGAAGAACGACACGCCGATCGAGGTGATGAGCGGAATCAGCCTGGGAGAGTTGCGCAGCGGCCGGTAGGCCACCCGCTCCATCAGCACGGCCATAGACGTCGAGAAGAAGATCGCCATCAGCACGATCAGCGCCAGGCAGAGGAGGAAGTTGGACTCCCACATCCCGTTGGCATTGAACTTCTCAGAGGCGATGAACCCGGTCATCGCCCCGACCATGAACACCTCGCCGTGGGCGAAGTTGATGAAGCCGAGCACGCCGTAGACCATCGAGTAGCCCAGGGCGATGAGGCCGTACATCGAGCCCTGGGAGAGGCCGGAAATGAGCAGGCCCTTGAACTGGTCGCCCGTGAGGCCCCGGGCGCCCGGGTTGCGCCACCGGGCGAACGGGTTGTCGGCGTCGAACTGCTGCCAGATGAAGGCCAGCAGTCCGATGATGATCATGGTGACCAGGAAGACCCGTATGAATGTGAGGAAGCGATCGACGGACACAAGTCGCTTCGCGGACTTCGTCGAGACGGCATGGGTTGTCACTTGCTCTCCGTTGGCGTCATCGGCGATGGGCAGACGGAAGGGTAGCGGACCGACCTCGCCGTCGTGTGACCAACGTCGGACCCGACCGCAACCCTTGGCGACCGCCGTCGGTACGCTCGCCGCCATGTCCCGCAGTACCCACCAGGCACTGGCCGACGAACGCAACGAGTCGGTCGAGATCTTCATCAACGGCGAGTTCTTCGCACGACACGAGGCCAGGGTGTCGGTTTTCGACAGCGGCTTCCTGGTGGGCGACGGCATATGGGAGGGGCTGCGCCTCCACCACGGACGGTTCGCCTTCCTGGACAGGCACCTGGACCGGTTGTTCGCCGGCGCGGCGGCCATCGACCTGGACATCGGCATGAGCCGCGACGAGGTCGCCGAGGCCCTGTACGCCACCGTCAGGCACAACGACATGCACGACGACGTGCACGCCAGGCTCATGGTCACCCGGGGCGACAAGAAGACCCCGTCCCAGCATCCCTCCAACGTCGTGGGCGGGCCCAACATGGTGATCATCGCCGAGCACAAGGCGGCCGACCCGGCCGTCGCCGAGGCCGGCATCACCCTGTTCACGACGACGGTCCGTAGACCACCGCCCGACACGCTGGACCAGCGCCTCAACTCCCACTCCAAGCTGCACGAGGTGATCGCCCTCATCCAGGCGGTGAAGGCCGGTGCCGACGAGGCGCTCATGCTCGACCCCACCGGTGCCGTGGCCACCTGCAACGCCACCAACTTCTTCGTGGTTCGGGAGGGCGGGGTGTGGACGTCGACCGGCCACTACAACCTCAACGGCATCACCCGCCAGCTGGTGCTCGAGGTGGCGCCGGAGGCCGGCCTCACCGCCCACCAGAAGCCGTTCTCCCTCACCGACGTCTACTCGGCCGAGGAGGCCTTCGTGACCGGCACGTTCGGTGGCCTGACCCCCGTCGTCGAGATCGACGGCCGGACCATCGGCGACGGCCGACCGGGCCCTATCACCGCCCGACTCCAGGACCTCTACAGAGCGGCCGTGGAGGCCGACGTCACCGACGGCTGAGGCGGGCACCCCGTGACGCTCCGCATCAACTGCTGGTCGGGCCCCCGGAACATCTCAACGTCGTTCATGTACGCCTTCCGGCAGCGTGACGACACGACGGTCTTCGACGAGCCCATCTACGCCCACTACCTGCGGGTCACCGGGCGGGAGCATCCGGGCCGCGACGAAGTGCTGACCAGCCAAGACCCGTACGGCGAGGCCGTCGTGCGCGACCTGATCCTGGGCGAACACCCGACGCCGGTCGTGTTCTTCAAGCAGATGGCCCAGCACGTCGTCCAGCTGGACCGGGCGTTCCTGGGTCGCTGTCGGAACCTCCTGCTGATCCGGGACCCCGAGAGGGTCATCACCTCGTTCGCGAAGAACGTGCCCGACGTGAACGTGGCCGACACCGGCCTGCCCATACAGGTGGAGTTGCTGGAGTCGATCCTGGCCGACGGCGGCGATCCGATCGTCATCGACTCGACTGCCCTGCTCGCCGCCCCGGAAGCCGTCCTACGCACCTTGTGCGGCCGCCTGGGACTGGCCTTCGATCCCGGAATGCTGTCGTGGCCCGCCGGCCCAAAGCCCGAGGACGGCGTGTGGGCCGAGCACTGGTACGCCAGCACCCACCGGTCGACCGGGTTCGAGTCAGGCCACCCGAGCACCGAACCGGCACCGGAACACCTCCGTGGGGTGGTCGCCGAGGCCCGGCCGCTCTACGAGCGCCTCAGCGAGTTCGCCCTCGACGCCTGATCCACCTCCGCGACAGCCCCTGCCGGCCCGTGCCAGACTCGCCGCCATGGCATGGATCGAGACCGTCCCCGACGACAGATGGAAGGACCATGACGGCCTGGCCGACCTCTACGGCCGGGTCGTCGACGCCACCTTCGACCGGGTCGACCGGATCATGGCCGTCCACTCGCTCAACCCCCGTGGGCTGGCCGCCCACGACGGGCTCTACCGCTCGGCCATGTCCGGCACGGGAACGCTCCGCAAGGTCGAGCGTGAGCTGGTGGCTCTGGTGGTCAGCCTCGAGAACCACTGCCACTACTGAGTAACCCACCATCGGCGCGGTCTGCGCCGGCTGCTGAAGGACGACGACCTGCTGGCCGCCATCGAGGCCGACTGGACGACGGCTCCCCTCGCGCCATCCCGTCGGGCCATGCTCGACTACGCCGTGAAGCTCACCCGTACCCCCGGCGACATGGAACGGGCCGACGTGGACGCCCTCCGGGCGGCCGGGTTCAGCGACCGCGACGTGCTGGACCTAGCGGAGGTCACCGCCTACTACGCCTATGCCAACCGAATCGCCGACGGTCTGGGCATCACCACCGAGGACTGGATCCCAGAGGACTGACCTGTCAGGCCGGGCCGCCTGCGTCCGGGGACGCCGTCACCGTGCCGTCCACCCCGACGGCCACCATCGCACCGGTCTCCAGGCCTTCGAACGCCTCCGGTGGCACCACCACCACCGGCATCACCAGGCCGTAGACCTCCTCGGCCACGATGGCCCCGAGGGCGATGATGTCATCGCGCTCGGCCATCAGGATGGCCGCCGGCGCCGTCCCCGCCCGGACCGCCTCGCAGATCACGCTGCTGCCGGAGCTGGATCCCCGACCGAACGGCATCACCAGTACCCGGCCGGCCACCATCTCGCCGACCTGGGGGTGGCGCTGGTCGATGATCCGGCCCTCGACGGTCTCCAACCCTCCCCAGAAGCTGAGGGGCTCGTCGAGGCGCAACACCTCGCCTGTGGCCGTGCCGGCGACCAGCGGTACCGGCGTCGCCCCCCGGTCAGGCACCGGCCCAGATCCCCTCGTCCCTGACCACCCGGCCGACCACCGCCGATTCCACGCAGTCCTCGGTGCTCCCGAAGACGACCTCCAGGCCGAGGTTCCCCGGGGCGTAGTAGGCCCACTTGGCAGAATCGGTCATCGCCGTACCGGTGACGTCCCCGATGATCGGCGTGAAGTAGGTGCAGGTGTCGGTCACCACGCTCACCCCGGCGTCAACCAGGCGGCTGGCCCAACCCAGCAGGCCCACCTCGTGGAGTACGTCGCGCCCGGTGGAGACGTAGAAGGCCACGCCGTCGGCGATCCGCCGGTCGCCCAACAGCTCGACCAGCCGACCGATCTCGGCGACCGAATAGTGCGGTGTGCCCAGGCTGACCGTCCGCAGGTCGTCGTCGGAGGTCGTGGAGAGTCGGTCCCGGGCGGCCCGCAGGTCGGCCGCGGTGACCGTGATCTCCTCGACTGGTTCGTGGCCGGCCAGCGCCGCCTCCAGCGTCGGGGCCTCAGGCGTGCTCCCGACCATGTGGAACATCCCCACCGAACCGGTCGACGCCGACGCCGCTCCCAACGCCTTGAGTCGATCCTCGGACACCCCGGGCTCCAGGCCGTCGACCACCGGCACCGCCTTACCGACCAGTCGGCCGATCAGGCCACCGAGCACCGGATAGCACACGTCGCGCGCCAGCAGGTCGGCGGACACGCCATCCAGCCGGATGACCACGGTGGCCCGGCGGTGCTCGTCGAGGTGGAGCCCGGCGGCCGGTGCCCGTCCGGTGATGGCGCAGCAGATGTCGGCGAAGTCTCCGTACCGGTTGGTACGGGCGCCAAGTACCGAGTTGGCGAACACGATGGCGTTGGACTCCGCCCAGGCGACCTGCTCGCCGAACCCCGGCCGGACCTCGAGCTGGTAGGGCGCACAGGTCCAGGTCGGCCGACAGCCCATCTCCTCGAAGCGCTCCATGAGCCGCCGGGAGAGTCTGGCCTCCTCGGGATCGCCCCGGGCGTGTTCCGGATGCAGCAGGTCCAGCGACGACACGTTCAACGTGGTCGGCACGAGTACACGTGCCCCGTCGTCAGCCAGGCGGTGGGCGAAGTCGAGGACCGCCTGCCCGTGGTAGAGGCACGAATCGATGTGGGCGCCGGTTATGTCGAGTAGCCCGTCGGCCCCCATTGCGGTGGCCAGCCGGGTGACCACCCGGGTGGCCAACCGCTGGGCCGGGCCCTCGGCACCTGCCAGCCTGGCCTCGTCGCGTGTCTCGAGCCGGAGGGTCACGCCGCGGATCGTAGACCCGCCGAACCGGGACGACCGGCGAGGTCAGGCAACAGGAGGCCCCGCCGGCGGACGGGACGTCAGCAGTTGGGGTTCTCCTCGGGCTCCTCGTCGGCCGACACCACCTCATCGATCAGTAGCTCCTGGCCCACGAAGAGGAGGTTGGGGTCGTCGATGTCGTTGAGCGCCATCATCTCCTCGACGGTGGTGTCGTGGCGCTTGGCGATCTTGGAGAGGGAGTCACCGGCCTGGACCGTGACGATGGCCGTCTCGACCTGCTCGCCAGCGTCGTCCGCCTCGGCATCCGGGTCCTCGAGGACGATCACCTGGCCCACGAAGATCTGGTTGGCGTCGCAGAGCTCGTTGATCCTGACCAGGGCGTCGACGGTGGTGCCGTACCGCTTGGCGATCTTGGACAGCGAATCGCCCTTCTCCACGGTCACAGACTGCGGAACGTCGACCACTGGCTCTGTGGTCGTGGTCACCGCGGCGGTGCTGGCGGCTACCGGGGTGGTCGTGGTGGCCACCGCGGCGGCGGTGGCAACGGTCGGAGATGTGGTGGCCGGCGCAGAGTCCGAGGAAGGCGCGACTGTGGTCGTCACGAACATCCCGGTCGTGGTTGTCTGCACGACGATCGGCTCATCCTCGGACCCCCCACAGGCGGCCGCCAGAACGGCCAGAGCGAGCAGCGGAACCATGACAAGGCGCATGGCCGGAGCATAGGTCCGGCGGACCTGCGGGCCGGGTACCCCTGACCGGGTCCGACAGCCGCCGTTTCCCCGGGCTGATCAGGCGTCGCCGCCGAGTCCGGGCCACGACGGGTGGTCGACGGGCCGATCCCGGCCGAAGGTCTGGATCGTGTCGTCGAGTCGGTGGAAGTCGGACGCCTCGTCGGCGTAGATGGCCAGCACGGTGGACAGCCCGGACGGCTGGTCGATCGTCCCGGCGGCGATGGAGAGCATGTCCGCCTTGTCGGTCGCCGACCAGAAGAGCGTTGAACCACACGCCGAGCAGAACCCGTAACGGGTGGTCGACGTCCGATGGTGCCAGGTGAGGGTGGCATCGCTCTCGAAGTGGACGTCGTCGACCTTCGCCGCGGTGGCCGCCATGTGGTGGCCGGTGATCCGGCGGCACGGTTCGCAGTGGCAGTGCACGACGTCGCGCAGTTCTCCGTCCACCCGGTAGCGCACCCCACCGCAGTCGCACCCACCGGTGGCCCGGGTACCGGAACCCCGTCTCCCGTCGTCCATGCGGGCATCCTCGCGCGCCGGGCGCCCGGTCACGCTCCGGGCCGGCCGTGCCGGTCCTGTTCAGCCGGCACCGTCAAGCTGCCCGTCGGCCTCGACGAAGACCTCCTCGAGCGGCTTGCGGCGGAGGTCGGGCACCTTGACCCCATCCATGGGGTGGCCGACCGGGAACATCACGAACGGTCGCTCGTTCTCCGGGCGACCCAGGACCGTCCGCAGGAACGCCATGGGTGACGGGGTGTGGGGCAGGGTCGCCAGGCCCATCTCGTTCAGGGCTGCGATGAACAGCCCGGCGGCGATCCCGACGCTCTCCTTCACGTAGTAGTTCCTACGCGTGGTCCCGTCTGGCCGGATCTCGTAGCGCTGCTCGAACAGCACCACTATCCATGGTGCCACCTCGAGGAACTCCTTGTGGTGGTCGGTGCCGAGGGGGGCCAGGGCCTCCAGCCACTCCGCGTTCATGCGGTTCTCGAGGTAGTTGATCCTCTCCTCGGCTTCGGCAGCCTCCCTGATCCTGGCCTTCAGGTCGGGGTCACGGACGGCCACGAAGGTCCAAGGCTGCTTGTTGGCCCCGGAGGGGGCCGTGGACGCAGCCAGGACCGCCAACTCGATGAGCTCCCTGGGGACGGGTTCCGGGCTGAAGACCCGGACGCTGCGTCGCGCCTCGGCCACCTGGTGGAAGGCCCTGGCCCTGTCGGCCATCTCGTGGGCCGGGAACCGACGGGGCTCCAGGACGACGAACGGGTACCGGGACTCGAGGTCGGGCGCCGGGTAGGGATACTCGTACCGGAGCTCGCTGGGATGGTCCCGATCCGACGCCATTTCCCCATCCTCGTCGCACGGGCTGGCCCAGACCACCACCGGTGCCCGGGACAGGGATCGAACCTGTACGCCCCCTGGGGGGCCGCGGGGTTTAAGCCCGCTGCGTCTACCAGTTCCGCCACCCGGGCGTCAGGCCACGCTAGCCAGCGGCGCAGGGCCGACACGTGGGCCGGGCGTGGTACCCGCCATGGCGGTCAACGGTCAGGCCGCCATGGCCGGCTCCGCGACGGCCAGCCAGAGTGCAGCCCTCACGGTGTCGGCCCTGGCGCGGTCCAGGCCGTTGGCCACGACGATCCCCTCGACCATGTCGGCCACCACCGCTCCCCAGGGTCGACCCCGAACCACGACGGCGATCGTGGCCGAGCCGCCCCGCCAGCGGATGGAACGCTGCACGCCACGCAGGCCGGGTGGGCACCGGAACGTCGGCACCTCGAGCCCTCGGAGGCGCGCGGCGCGGCCCAGCGAGCGGGCGGTCTCGGCGAACCGCACGGCGCAGGTCTCGTGGTACCGGGTATCCATGGGTTCCATTATCGAGGAGGGGTGTGACAACGCGCCGGGCCTCCGGCCCCGTGTCACCGGGCTGGGCCATACTCCCGGCGTGGACCCGATCGACGACGGCACCGCCGCACCCGACCTCAACCCGGCACAGCAGGCTGTCCTCGACCAGCTCGGGGCCACGGTCGACGAACGACCCGAGTTCGCCGAGGACCTCCGCCACCATCTCCGGTCAGCCCTCGAGACGGCCGTGGAACCCCACCTCGACGGGCTCCCGACCGGTGAGGATCTCTTCGTCCACAAGCACCGGCTCGCCCAGGTACACGGCTGCGAAGCGAAGTTCCTCGCCGACGAGGCCGAGGAATTCGAGTGGCGGGTCCCCACCGCCCGCGGCACCATCGTCCACAAGGCCGTCGAATTGGCCGTCAACTGGCGCCGGGAGGTAGAGCCGCCCGTGCTGGTGGACGAGGCCCTGGCCCGCTACGAGGCGGACCGGGGCGGCCTCGGGCACTGGCTGCGGGGTTGCAGCGAGGTCGAGCGGGCCGAGCTGAGATCCGAGTCGTTGGATGCCTTCACCAAGTACCTGGAGTGCTGGCCCCCACTTAAGCCCGCATGGCGCCCCGTCACCGAGAGCCGCCTGCGGGCCGAGTTGTGCGGCGGCCGCCTGATCCTGGCCGGCAAGGTGGACCTGACCCTTGGCAGCGCCAGTGGCCAACGGGCCGGCAAGGTGATAGTCGACCTCAAGACCGGGGGGTCGCTTCCCGTGCACCGCGAGGACCTCCGCTTCTACGCCCTGATCGAGACCCTCCGCATCGGTGTCCCGCCCAGGCTCCTGGCGTCCTACTACCTGGACCAGGCCCACTTCGTGCCCGAGGCGGTCACCGAGGACACCCTCATGGCCAGCGTGGCCCGCCTGACCGACGGCGTCGGCCGACTCGTCGAGCTGCTCCACGGCGGCCGTACTCCGAACCGGATCCCCGGCCCCCCATGCCGTTGGTGCCCCGTGTACGACACCTGTGACGAGGGGCGGGCCCACCGGGCCGAGTTCGACGACCCGACCTGACCCGGGTCGGCGCCGATCAGCCCCCGTCCAGGCGGGCGTACTGCCCGGTCACCTGCAGGAGCAGCCCTCCTCCGACGACTATCAGGCCGCTGGCCGCCACCACCGGCCGGGGGCCGAGGACCGATATCAACCAGCCCATGAGCAGGTTGGCGAAGGGCGACAGGCCCAGGACGCCCATCAGGTAGATGGCCATCACCCGGCCACGCAGCTCGTCGGCGACCTGCAGCTGCACGGTGGAGTTGAGGTTCGAGGCCGACGCCAGGTGCATCACACCGATCAGGGCGAGGGCACCGAAGCCCACCCAGAAGGAGGGCGCCAGGGCGAACACCACCATGGCCGCCCCGTACCCGGATGTCGCCAGGAGTTGGATCCTGGACCGCTTCAGGCGGCTCAACTCCCCGGCCACCACGGGGGCGGCCAGCAGGGCGCCGATCCCCTGCGCCGAGCCGAGTATCCCGAACCAGAACGGCGAGACCTCGAAGACCTCCTCGGCAAACACGACAATCTGCTGCACGATGGGCTGACCGGCCGTGGAGATGAGGGTGACGGTGATGATGGCCGCCCGGATCCCCGGAGCGTCCAGCACGTACCGGATCGACTCGCGGTAGTCGGCGACCACCGACGAACCCCGATGCCCTCCGACCCGGGCGGAGGACCCCGCACGGAACAGGGTCGACGGATCGATCCGTGCGAGGGCCACCAGGACCGGCCCGTAGAGCACCGCCGTGAGGGTGAGCGCCCAGCCTGGCCCGAGAGTGCCGATCAGCAGGCCGCCCAGGGCCGGCCCGAAGGTGCGAGCCGCGTTGAACTGGGTCGAGTTCATGGTGATGGCGTTGCGGAGGTGCTCACGTGGCACGCATTCGGCGACAAACGACTGCCAGGTGGGCAGCTGTACGCCGTATATGAACCCGCCGACCAGCAGCAGCAGCATCCAGAGGCGGACATCGTGGATCCCGGACGCCCAGGTAAGGGCCATGCCGGCGGCCAGCGCGCTGCAGAGGCTGTTGGTGGTCAGGAGCACCTTGCGCCGGTCGAAGTGGTCCGACACGTAGCCGGCCACCGGATTGGTGAGCAGCATCGGGATGAACGTGAAGAAGCCGGCCATGCCGACCCATGCCGCCGAACCGGTGATCCGGTAAACGATGTAGTAGGTGGTGACGTACTGCACCCAGCGGCCGTTGTTGGTCAACATCCCGCCTATCCAGAACCGCCGGTAGTTCGGGAAGCCCATGGCCGGGAACCGCCGTCGGTCAGGCGGCGGCAGGCCCGGGGCAACCGCCCCACCCGGTTCCCCCATTGCCATCGGGCGACCCTAACCCCGGACTCCGGCCGGCCTCCCAGCGGCTGACCGACGTGCGGAGGGGCCCTCCCCCGGTCCCGAACCGCTGGCTTCGACATGGGAGACTCCCCGCATGAGCGTGCTCCGAATCGAACGCCGCGACCGCGTCGCCGTCCTCACCTTCGACGACCCCGACCGCCGCAACGTGGTCTCCGACGAGATGAACGAGGAGCTCCTGGCGGCCTTCGACGACCTGGAGGCCGACGACGGCATCGGAGCGGTGGTGCTCACCGGCGCCGGTAGGGCCTTCTGCGCCGGAGCCGTCCTGGACGACCTGCTGGAAGCCGGAGAGAGGGATTCCGAAGGTTCGCTCCCCGACATCTACAGGGGGTTCCTCCGTGTGGCCCACACCTCGCTGCCCACGGTCGCCGCCGTGAACGGTGCGGCGGTGGGTGCCGGCATGAACATGGTCCTGGCATGCGACCTGGTTGTCGCCGGCCGCTCCGCCCGTTTCGACAGCCGGTTCCTGACCATCGGCATCCACCCCGGCGGTGGCCACACCTGGCGCCTCCGCAACATCACCGACCTGCAGACGGCCAAGGCCATGGTGCTGTTCGAGCAGATCCTGGACGGTGAGCAGGCGGTCCGCCACGGTGTGGCGTGGGAGTGCGTGGACGACGACGAGTTGGTCGACCGGGCCGTCGACTACGCGGCGAAGGCCGCCGCCCATCCCGTCGAGCTGGTCGCCGTCACCAAGAAGACGCTGCACGACACTGCAGGGGTGACCGAGTCGGTCCCGGCAGTCCAGATGGAGATCCCGCCCCAGGCCTGGTCGATGAAGCAGCCGGCATTCGTGGAGATGGTCGGCCGGCTCAAGGCCCGGATCGCAGCCGGGGACTGAGCCGTCCGCTTTCCGACCAGGGGCTCCCCAACGGGCGGAGCGTCAGTTGCCAGACGGCTTGAGCCAGGTGGCGGCCAACGCCGTTCGCCGTAGGCACCACTCCTCAGCGGTGATGGCGAACCGGAGGTGGTCCTCCCACACGCCGTCGATCTCCAGGTAGCGCTCGGCCAGGCCCTCGCAGCGGAACTCCAGCTTCTCGACCACCCGTCGGGAGCGGGTGTTCCTGGGCACGATCGACACCTGGACCCGGTGCAGGTCGATCTCCTCGAAGGCGAACCTGCACGCCATCACCAGAGCCTCGGGAATGTAACCGTTGCCCGCCCGGTCCTCGTCCATCCAGTAGCCGATGTGGGCACTCCGGAACGCCCCCCGCACGACGTTTGACAGGTTCAGCTCCCCGGCGAAGTGGTCGGTGCCGTCCACGCCCACGAACACGCCGAAGCCCCAGCCGGTTCCCAGTTGGCGTTCCCGCCTACGTGCCGCACATCGCATGGCGAAGGCCTGGCGGTCCACCGCCGGGTCGGGCTGCCCGAAGCCGCGGCGGGGCTCCCAGGCGGTCAGCCAGTCGGCGTTCCGACGCCGTACGACCTGCCACTCCGAGAAGTCGTCCACCTCGAGGGGCCGCATGGCCACCCTGGACCCACGCAGGACCGGACAGTCGGTCACCTGGTCGATCGCCACGGCTCCATCATTGGCAGGTACGACGGTCGGCTTGCAACCCGGCCCGGCACCCGACCGTTGGTCGTCAGTCCAGGATCTCGTCCAGGGCGGCCAGCAGCAGGGTGACGTTGCGCAGACGGGCCGTGTGGCCCATGCAACCAATGCGCCAGACCTTGCCGGCGACCGGACCGAGGCCGCCGCCGATCTCGATGTCGTACTCCTGTAGCAGGCGCCGACGGACGCCGGCCTCGTCCAGCCCGTCTGGCAGGCGGTCGGCGGGGACGAACACCGAGGTGAGCTCGGGGAGACGATGGCCCTCCTGGGCGAAGAGCTCGAAACCCCGATCGACCAGGCCCTTCTGGAGCTGGTCACCGCAGGCCTGATGGCGGGCCTGGACGTTCTCGAGGCCCTCGTCGAGGACCACTCCCAGGCCGGCGTGGAGGGCGTAGATCATGGAGATGGGTGCAGTGTGGTGGTATGCGCGGGTGCCGCCGCTGGTCACGTACTTGGCGATCATGGCGAGGTCTAGGTACCAGGACGGTGACTTCTCGACGAACCGGTCGATGGCGGCCTGCGAGACGGTCACCGGGGAGAGCCCGGGAGGCACGCCCAGGCACTTCTGGGTTCCGCTGTAGGCGAGGTCCACACCCCAGGCGTCGATCTCCAGAGGTATGCCGCCCAGGGAGGTGACGCAGTCCACTAGGAGCAGGGCGTCGCCCTTGCCGGCGCCAATGGGTTCTACGTCGTTGCGGATGCCGGTCGAGGTCTCGGCGTGCACCACGGCGATGACCTTGGGGCTCGGGTGGGCGTCCAGCAGGGCCTGTGGGTCGATGGCCCGCCCCCACTCGGCGTGCACCCGGACGACCTCGGCGCCACAGCGGGAGGCCACGTCGCACATGCGTTCGCCGAACACGCCGTTGACGCCGATGACCACCGGGTCACCGGGACCCAGCACGTTGACGAAGGTGGCCTCCATGCCTGCCGACCCGGTGGCCGAGACCGGGAAGGTCAGCGGGTTGGCGGTGCGGAACACCTCCCTCAGCCGATCGTTGGTGTCGTCCAGGAGGGTGATGAAGTCAGGGTCCAGATGGCCCAGGACCGGTCGGCCGAAGGCCTTGATGACCTGCGGGTACGGGTTGCTGGGACCGGGGCCCATGAGGATGCGATCTGCATGCGACATGGCGGCCATCCTAAGGGGCGAATCGCTACTCGTGGGAAAGATTCTTCCCTTGAGTGAAGTCCGGTTCGTCGCGCAGGACTACCGCTGCTGCGAGGCCACCAGGCCATCCAGGATGTCCGACTCCGAGACCAGGCACTCGTCGAAGCCCATCTGGCGCATGACCTTCACCAGGATGGCCACGCCGCCAACTATGACGTCCGCCCGGTCCTCCTCCATGCCCGGGTTCTCCAGACGCTCGGCCCGGGTCTCGGTGGCCAGGGTCCGGAAGACGTCCTCGACGGCCTCCCTGGAGAGCCGGAAGTGGTGGATCCGATCCCGGTCGTAGGTGGCCAGGCCGATCTCGACAGCCGCAACGCATGACACCGTGCCGGCCAGGCCGACCAGGGTCCGGGCGCCGGCCGCCGCCGGAACCACCCGCAGGACGTCGTCCACGTGCCCCTCGGCTATCGACAGGCAGGCCACCAGCTCCTCGGGCAACGGGGGATCGTGCTCGATCCACTGCTCGGTCAACCGCACACAGCCGATGTCGCACGACAGCGTCCCCTCGACCTCGGTGGTGCCGACCACGAACTCGGTGGACCCACCCCCGATGTCCAAAACCAGGAACGGCCCGTCGACCGGGTCGAGGTCGGTCGTGGCACCGGCGAAGGAGAGCCGACCCTCCTCGATGCCAGACAGCAGCTCCGGCCGGTGACCGAGCACCGCCTCGGCGACATCGAAGAACTCGTCCCGGTTGGCGGCATCCCGGGCAGCCGACGTGGCGGTCACCCGGCACCGGGTCACCCCGTGGCGGTCCATCGACGAGCGGAACTCCCGGAGCACGCCGGCCACGCGGTCGATGGCCTGTGGGGCCAGCCGCCCGGTGGCATCCACCCCCTCCCCCATCCGGGTGATGCGCATCAGGCGCTCCACCGAGCGCCGGCCATCGCCGATCAGGAGACGGGTGGAGTTGGTCCCGCAGTCGACGGCGGCCACCAGATCAGCCACCGGACTCCTCCGTCGACGCAGGTCGGCCCTGCAGTCGGGCGTGGACCCACCGGCCCACCGGATCGTCCCCGCCGGCCAGAAACCAGGCGTAGTGGGCGTGCAGGCACTTGACGCCCTGTCTCGTTCCGCCCACGCCACCCGACGGCCGGTGGCCCTCATGATCCACTGGGATGGCGGCGTCCCGTTCAGCCGCGTAGCGGTCGTGGGCCTCGGCCAGCTCCGCCGGATCGCAGTCCGCCTCGGCGGCCCGGACCCCACCGGTCGACTCCAGGGTCCCGATTCGGGACCGCAGCTCGTCGGCCACCAGCCAGAAGCGGGTTGGCATGGGACGACCGTCGTCCAGCAACGGGTGGTTCCGGATCACCACCGGAACTCCGGCGTCGTCGCGGACCACCACGTCGAACAGTCCCTCCGGCCATCGACCCAGGAGCCCGGCGACCACCTCGCGGTCGTCATCATCGGCCCCGGTGCGGGGCGGGAGAGGTGCGTCCATGGATGGGCCCGTGGGGATGGGCCGGTCAGGGTCCTAGACCAGGATCAGGATGATCACCACGACCGCCACAACGGCGAGCAGCGTGGGGACCAGCCGCTTCAGGATCGGGGCTCCGGCGGCACCCAGCAGGTCGATGGCCTCGACCTCCGGGGCATCCACCACCCGGACCGCAGGTGTCTCGTCGACCGGGACATCGACGGCTGCCTCATCGGCCGCAGCATCGACGACAGTCTCGTCGCCGGAGGCGGCAATCAGGTCGCTCAGGTTTTCGGCGAACTGGCCCATTAGCTTCTTCGAGACGTCGGCCATCACACCGCGCCCGAACTGGGCCACCTTGCCGGTCACCGTCAGGTCGGTGGTGACGGTGACCTTCGTACCGACGTCGGTCGCCTCCAACTCGGCGGTGATGTCCGCCGCGGCGTTGCCGGCCCCCCGGGTGTCGCGCCCCTCGGCACGCAGCACCGCCCGGTGCTCCACGTCGTCGCGCTCCGAGAAGGAGGCGGCTCCCTTGTACTGGGCGGTGATCGGTCCGACCTTGATCTTGACCACTCCCCGGAACTCGTCGCCCTCGATCTCCAGGAGCTGGGCCCCGGGCAGGCAGGGAGCGATGCGCTCGACATCGGTCAGCACGGCCCACACCAGGTCGACGGGTGCGGCCACCTCGAAGTCGTTGTTCAGTTCCAATGCCCGAGGTCCTCCACGGTGTCGACGTCTGCCGGATTGCCCGGACACGCTACTTCCACCACGTCGAACGGCCTCGCTGCCAGGAGGAACCTGGCGCCGGTGTCCCCGGCCTCCGGCAGTTCGGACCAGTACCTGCGACCGACCTTGGTGGGCGGCCTGCGCCGCCCGTCGAAGGTGGCCACGACAAGGGATCCGGGAGCGTCGGCCACCGCCCGCCAGGCCTCGGCCGGAATGCCGGGCATGTCGGCCAGGCCCACCACGATCGCCTCGTGCCCGACCCGCCGGGCATGCTCCACAGCCAGCCGGATGGAGCTGGCCTGCCCGTCAGACCAGAGCTCGTTGTGCAGGACGGTCGCTCCATCGGGAACGACCGCCGAGAGGTCCGCCGACCCGGTCACCACCACCAGCTCGTCCAGCCCGGCGGCCGCCGCTGCCCCGATGGCATGGGAGGCCAGGGGCCGACCGTCCAGGTCTGCCAACAGCTTGTGTCCGGGGCCCGCCCACCGGGTGCCACCACCTGCCGCCAGCACCACCGCGGCGATGGTCCCGTCCAGGGACATGGTCAGCCGGTATCTCTGCCGTGGATCGGGCCGTCGGTGTCCGACAACGCCCGGGTCGAGCGGCCGGTCCGCAGGGCGATGATCTCCGACACGATGGAGATGGCCGTCTCCTCCGGCGTACGCGCCCCGATGTCCAGTCCGATCGGCGAGCGCAGACGGGCCATCTCCTCGTCGGTGACCCCGGCCTCGACCAGGCGCTCGAGGCGGTCCTTGTGGGTCCGACGGGATCCCATGACGCCTATGTAGCCGACCGACGTCCGCAGCGCCGCCACGATGGCCGGCACGTCGAACTTGACGTCGTGGGTCAGCACGCAGATGGCGTCACGGCGCCGTAGTTCCGGCCCGACGTCGGCCAGCAGGCGGTCCGGCCAGCCCACGACAACCTCGTCGGCCAGGGGGAAGCGCTGGCTGGTGGCGAACACCTCGCGTGCGTCGCAGACGGTGACCCGGTAGCCCAGCACCTTGGCCACCCGCACGAGGGCGAGGGTGAAGTCGACGGCACCGAAGAGCAGCATCCGGGGAGGTGCGGCGAAGGCCTCGATGAACACCCGCACGGCCTCCTCGCGGGCTTCGCCGTGCTCCCCGTAGTGCCGGACGCCGCTCCGTCCGGCGGCCAGCTCGCCGAGCGAGTCGCGTGCCACGACCCTGTCCAGGTCGTCGTCGCCAAGCGTGCCCTGGACCTCGACCTCTCCGGCACCGAGACGATGCACCAGGAGTTTGGCGCCGGCACGGGGGCCATCCAGAACGGTGGCCAGCGCAACCGGGACCTCATCGCGCAGCAGCGCCGCCAACCGGTCGAAGATCGGGGTCCCGGGCACGTGGTCGGTTCCCGCCTACCAGTCGAGCGGTTCGATGAAGAGGTGGATGGTGCCGCCGCAGGTCAGGCCGACGGCGAACGCCTCGTCGTCGCTGTAGCCGAAGGCGACCATCCTCCGGTCGCCGGTGTCGAGCACGTCCAGCGCCTCGACCACGACGGCACCCTCGACGCAGCCTCCCGAAACGGATCCGGCCACCTGGCCGTCCTCAGCGACGGCCATCGAAGCGCCCGGCAGGCGTGGCCCCGAACCCTCCAGGTCGACGACGCGTGCAACGGCCACCCGGCGGCCCTGACGGCGCCAACGCTCCAGGTCGTTCAGGATCTCCCGCATCGGCCTCAGGCTAGAGGCCCACCGCGGGGCTAGAGGATCTTGGAGATGACGTCGCCGAAGTCGGACGGTCGGTCGACCACGGTCACCCCGCAGTCCCTCATGATCTGGATCTTCTCGGCGGCCGACTCGCCGGCCCCAGTCACGATGGCCCCGGCGTGGCCCATGGTCCGGCCCTTGGGCGCCGAGAGCCCGGCGATGTAGGCCACGACCTTCTTGTGCATGTGGTCGCGGGCGTACGCCGCCGCCTCGGCCTCCTGTGGGCCGCCGATCTCGCCGATGACGATGACCAGGCTGGTGTCGGGGTCCTGCTCGAAGGCCTTCAGGTGGTCGGTGAAGGAACTGCCGTTGATCGGATCGCCACCGATGCCGACGCTGGTGCTGATCCCGATCCCCACCGCCTTGAGCTGGGAGGCGGCCTCGTAGCCGAGCGTTCCCGAGCGGCCGATGATGCCCACCGGGCCCTCGGCGTAGATGTGGCCGGGCATGATGCCCAGGAGGGACTTGCCGGGGCTGATGACGCCAGCGCAGTTCGGTCCCATGAGGGTCATGCGCTTCTCGACCCGCTTGGTCCGCATGTAGCGCTTGACCTTCATCATGTCCTGGGCCGGGATGCCATCGGTGATGCACACGCAGTGCCGGAGGCCAGCATCGGCGGCCTCCATGATGGCGTCGGCGGCGAAGGGCGGCGGTACGAACACGATGCTCGCCTCGGCGCCCGTCTCGCTCACGGCGTCCTTCACGGTGTCGAACACCGGTAGTCCCAGGTGGTCGCTGCTGCTCTTGCCCGGAGCCGTGCCACCCACCAGGTTCGTGCCGTACTCGAGCATCTCCTCGGCGTGGAACGTGCCCATACGCCCGGTGAACCCCTGGACGATGACCGGAGTCTTCTCATTGACGACGATGCTCATGACTAGTTGGCCTCCCATGAAACGGCGGACACGGCTCGCTCCGCGGCCTCCGCCAGGGTCTCGGCCGTGATCAGCTCGACGTCGCTCTCTGCGAGGATGCGACGCCCCTCCTCGACGTTGGTCCCGGCCAGTCGGACCACCACCGGCACCTTCACCTCCAGTTCGGTCATCGCCTTGACGACCCCCTCGGCGACCCAGTCGCAGCGGTTGATGCCGGCGAAGATGTTGACGAGGATCGCCTCGACCCTCTCGTCGGAGAGGACCAGCTTGATGGCCTTGGACACCCGGTCGGGTGACGCACCGCCGCCGATGTCCAGGAAGTTTGCCGGTTCGCCGCCAGCGTGCTGGATCATGTCCATGGTGGCCATGGCGAGGCCGGCGCCGTTGATGATGCAGCCGATGTTGCCGTCCAGGCCGACGTAGTTCAGCCCGCGGTCCGCTGCGTTCATCTCCCGGGGGTCCTCCTGGGACTTGTCCCGGAGTTCGGAGACGTTCTGGTGTCGGAACAGGGCGTTGTCGTCGAAGCTCATCTTGGCGTCGAGGGCCAGGAGGCGACCCTCCTCGGTGACCACCAGCGGGTTGATCTCCAGCAGTGTGGCGTCCAGGTCGCGAAAGGCCCTGTAGGCCCCGAGCAACAGGTTCTCGGCCTGGGAGATGAGAAACGCATCCAGGCCGCAGGCGAAGGCCGCCCCGCGGGCCTGGAATCCCTGAAGGCCGACGGCCGGCTCGATCATGATCCGGATGATTGCGCCCGGATCCGTCTCGGCCAGTTCCTCGATCTCTATGCCGCCTGCGCCCGACATGACCAGCACTATGCGCTCGGTCTGCCGGTCCAGGACCATGCTCATGTAGAGCTCTCGCTCGAAGGAGACCACGGGCTCGATGTAGAGGCGGTAGACGCCCTTGCCGGCCGGGCCGGTCTGGTCGGTGACCAGGCGGCGTCCCAACAGGTCGTCGGCGGCCTCCCAGACCTCGTTCTCGTCGTCGCACATCCTTATGCCACCGGCCTTGTTGCGGGCACCTGAGTGGATCTGGGCCTTCACCACCCACTTCTCGCCGCCGATCTCCTTGGCCCGGTATGCGGCCTGCTCGGGGCTGTAGGCGAGGCCACCGGTGGCGATCGGCACGCCATACCCCTCGAGCAGGGCCTTTGCCTGGTACTCGTGAACGTCCATGGGCGCTGGTCTCCGCCCCCTTCCTTCTCGACTACTTGTCCTGGATTGTCGCGGCCTGGGCCACGACGTTCTCGGCCATGCGGGCCGACGCGGCGTCGATCATCCGCCCATCCAACTGGGCGGCCCCGCGACCTTCGGCGGCGGCCTCGGCCAGTGCGGCGATGATCCGATGGGCCCGGTCGACCTCCTCGGGCGGCGGCGAGAAGACCCTGTTGGCCAACTCGATCTGCGAGGGGTGGATGGCCCACTTGCCCTCGTAGCCGAGGGCGGCGGCCCGACGGGCGCCGTCCAGGAAGCCGTCGGGGTCGTTGAAGTCGCCGAACGGGCCGTCGATGGGCCGGATGCCGTAGGCCCGACAGGCCACCAGCATCCGGGAGAGGCCGTCGTGCCACTGGTCGCCCGGATAGTCCGGGTTCAGGCCGCCGATGTTGGTGGTGCGGGCCCGACAGCTCGCGGCATAGTCGGCCACGCCGAAGTGCATTGCCTCGAGGCGGGGGCTGGACGTGGCGATGGCCTCGACGTTCACCATCCCCAGCGTGGTCTCGATGAGGGCCTCGATGCCGATCTTCCCGGTGAGGCCCGTGGCCTCCTCGATCTGGCTGACCATGGCATCGACCATGTAGACGTCGGCCGGCACGCCGACCTTGGGGATCAGGATGGTGTCTAGGTGCTCGCCGGCCTGTTCAACCACGTCGACGACGTCCCTGTACATGTAGTGGGTGTCGATGCCGTTGATCCGCACCGAGATGGTCTTGCCCAGGCCCCGCCAGTCGATGTCGCGGAGCCCCTCGATGACGTTGCGTCGGGCCTGAACCTTGTCGCCGGGGGCGACGGCATCCTCCAGGTCGAGGAACACGTAGTCGACGTCGCTGGCCGCGGCCTTCTCGAAGAGGGCCGGGTTGGACCCGGGTACGGCGAGCTCGCTGCGCTGGAGGCGCTGGCGGGCGGGGGCGTAACGGGTGTGGCTCATGGTTGCTCCGGTGGGGAGGTGGCAGCGATCGGACGGAGAGATGCATCGGTCCACCGATATGGTCCGAACGCCACCCTGCGGCCGGGCACCCCCTGTGGTAGAGGACATTGTGCACGAATCTTTCCTGAGATTCAAGTAGATGGAATGAGAAGGATGATTTCAGGTAGGTTTCTTTCATGTCCCCCGTGACTTCCGTCACCCCCGATCGCGGATCTGAGCCCAGCGACGCCGCCCTGAGGGCCGACATCCGGCGTCTCGGACACCAACTGGGCAACACGCTCGTCCGCCAGCATGGCGAGGGACTCCTCGAGGCGGTGGAACGAACCAGAACCCTGACCAGGCACCTCCGGGAGCTGGGTTCGAACCGGGACGTCAGCGCAGAACTCCGCGACCTCTTCGACGACACCGACGTCTCCGACGCCATCCTCCTGGTCAGGGCGTTCACGGTGTACTTCCACCTGGCCAACGTCGCCGAGCAGGTCCACCGCATCGAGGACCTCAACAGCGGCTCGCCGAACCCGGCCAACCAATTCGACGAAACGGTCCATTCCCTAGTCGACTCCGGCATCTCCCCCGCCGAGATCGCCCAGCTGGTCGGACGCGCCGAACTCCGTCCGGTGTTCACCGCCCATCCCACCGAGGCCTCCCGCCGGGCCATCCTGGACAAGCTGGCCCAGGTCAGCCACCTCATCGAGCAGCGCATCGAGGACCGTCGGACGGACGCCGACCGGCGCCGCATCGACCGCCGCGTCGAGGAGCTCATCGAAGCCATATGGCAGACCGACGAACTCCGCCACGTCCGGCCGGAGCCGCTCGACGAGGCCCGCTCGGTCCTCTACTACCTCGGCCAGACCGTCCGTGACGCCGTCCCCGACCTCCTCGACGAGATCCAGGCCGTCCTGCGATCCATAGGCCAGGATCTCCACAGCGACCGCGCTCCGATCAGGTTCGGGACCTGGGTGGGTGGCGACCGGGACGGCAACCCCAACGTCCTGCCCGACACCACCGACCGGGTCCTGAGACTGCAACGCCGACACGCCCTCGAGATCCTCGTCACCGAGGTCATCGCCCTGGGCCACGAGCTGAGCGTCAGCACACGGGTGCACGGGGTGTCCGACGAGCTCCGGGCGGCGGTCGAGGCCGACCGCAACCCCCTCAAGGACCTCCGCGATCGGCTCGACTGGTCGGAGCCCTACCGGATCCGGTGCGAGGCCATCCGGAGGCGCCTCCTCGCCACCTCCGATGGCGACACCAGCCAGCGCGGCTACCGGTCGCCGGACGACCTGGACGCCGACCTTGCGGTCATCGAGCAGTCGCTACGCGACAACGGTGGCGGCCTCCTGGCCGACGGTTGCGTGTCCCGGTTCCGTCGGATCCTGCAGATGATCGGCTTCCACATCGCCACGATGGACGTTCGCGAGCATTCGGACCAACACCACGACGCCCTGACCACCCTGTTCGCCGCCAACGACGTCGACTACGCCAGCACCTCGGCGGCCGAGCGGGCGACCCTGCTGGCCGCCGAGTTGGAGAGCCGGCGGCCACTGGCCCCGCCCAGCACCCCTGACGACACCGGCGCCCTGGCACTCTTCCGCACCCTCCGGACGATCATGGACCGAGACGGCGACCAGGTCATCGAGAGCTACGTCATCTCGATGACCCAGGGCGTCCAGGACGTCCTTGCGCCTGTCGTGCTGGCCCGGGAGGTCGGCCTCATCGACCTGGCCCACGACACGGCCCGCATCGGGTTCGTCCCCCTGTTCGAGACGATCGACGACCTGCGCTCAATCGGGCCGACTCTCCGGGCGCTGTTCGCCATCGACCCCTACAGGCGGATCGTGGACCTGCGGGGAGGCACCCAGGAGGTCATGGTCGGCTACTCGGACTCGAACAAGGACGGCGGGATCACCACGTCGCAGTGGGAGATCCACAAGGCCCTCCGGGCCATCCGGGAGGTCTCCGACGAGACGGGCATCCCGATCCGCGTATTCCACGGTCGGGGCGGGACCATCGGCAGGGGCGGCGGCCCGACCCACGCCTCGATCCTCAGCCAACCCAACGGCGTGCTGGACGGCGAGGTGAAGTTCACCGAGCAGGGCGAGGTGATCGCAGACAAGTACGGCCATCCGGAAATCGCGCGCCGAAACCTGGACCTGGCCTTCACCGCCCTCCTGGAGGCCTCGCTGGCCCACAAGGCGCCCCGACACGACGCCGACACCATCACCCGGTGGTACTCGATCATGGACGGCATGGCCGACGACGCCTACGCGGCATACAGACGGTTCGTCGAGACTCCCGGGCTGGTCGACTACTTCACCAGCTCCACGCCGGTGGAGGAACTGAGTGAGATGAACATCGGCTCACGTCCGGCCAGGCGACGCGGAGCGACCACCGGCATCGCCGACCTGCGGGCCATCCCGTGGGTCTTCGGGTGGACCCAGTCCCGACAGATCATCCCCGGCTGGTACGGAGCCGGTAGCGGCCTGGCCGCCTGCCGGGCCGCCGGCCACGGCGACGAGCTGCGGCTCATGTACCAGGACTGGCACTTCTTCCGAACGTTCGTGTCGAACGTCGAGATGACCCTGACCAAAACCGACCTGTCCATTGCACGGCACTACGTGGAACGGCTCGTCGACCCGTCGATGCACCACCTGTTCGACGCCGTGGTGGACGAGTACCACCGGACCGAGGCCGAGATCCGGGCCATCACCGGCACCGAACTCCTGGCTGAGAAGCCCATGCTGCGCCGGACGCTGGCCGTGCGGGACGCCTACCTGGATCCGCTCAACGTGCTCCAGGTGGAGATGCTCCACCGGTCGCGTAACGGGTTGTCGAACGAGGAGCTCCAGCGGGGCCTGCTGCTCACCATCAACGGCATCGCCGCCGGGATGCGCAACACCGGCTGACCCGGCCCCGACGACTCAGCCTGCCAGGAGGTCTGCCAGGTCCCGGAGGGAGTCCAACGAGTGCCCCTCCAGGAATCGGTCCACATGGGGCAGGGCCGCGGCCATACCCCGGGCGATCGGCGCATAGCCCGGCGAGGCCTTCAGCGGATTCACCCAGACCACCTCGTGGGCCACCCGGTGCAGGCGGGCCATCTGCTCCTCCATGACGGCCGGTTCGCCACGGTCCCAGCCGTCCGAGAGCACCACCACGGTGGCCCCACGGGCCATTCCGGGGACACCCCAGGTGTCGTTGAAGGCCCTCAACCCGTCCCCCAGGCGGGTCCCCCCCGACCAGTCCGTGACGGCCCCGGCGGCCCGAGAGAGGGCGGCATCCGGATCACGTGTGGACAGCTCACGGGTCAGGCGGGTCAGGCGGGTGCCCAGGGCGAAGGCCTCCACGTCGCGGCGCCCGACCATCGCAGCGTGCAGGAACCGGATCAGGGCCCGCGCATAGGGCTCCATGGAACCGCTCACGTCCAGCAGGAGGACCAGGCGCCTGGGACGCGTCCCCGGCTCGGAGAAGGCCCGCTTCATGGGCTCGCCCCCGGTCCGCAGGGCTGCCCGGACAGTCCGTCGGAGGTCGGGGCGACCTCGATGGGCCGCCGGACGGAGACGCCGACACCGCCGTGTGGCCCCGAAGAGCCGGAGCCCGGCCATCAGGTCGTGCAGCTCGGCTAGCTCCTCGTCGGTGCAATCAGCGAAGTCCCTGGACCCCAGCACCTCGGTCCGGGACCACCGGACGCTCAGGTGGTCGTCGTGGCGATCCGACTCGCCGGCTGGGTCCGGGTCCCCGTCGGCATCGTCGGCGACGTCCAGGAGCAGGGTGATGGTGGGTTGCTCGGTGGTCACCCGCGTGCCGGGAACAGCACCCATCCAGTGACGCTGGAAGGCCTCGTCGTAGGTGCCCACGTCCTCGGGGCGCCTGACCAGCGTGGCCCGACCCGCCCAGTAGACGCCGGACCGGGTCCCGGCGCCGACGGCAGCCACCGCCCGTCCGAACTCCAGGGTGCTCCCCAGCGGAACATCGAGACCCGACCGGCGCAGAACGTCGACGAAGCCGACGAGGTGGCGGTCCAGGGTCTGCTCGACGATAGCCGGCACGGGTCAGGCCCCGCGGAGTAGGCCGACCAACTCGCCGAAGCCCCGGGACCGCAGGCGATCCTGGTCCTCGCGGTACTTCAGCAGGGCACCGATGGTCGTCTCGATGGCCGTCTCGTCGAGGTCGTCGACGCCGACCAGCACCAGCGCCTCGGCCCAGTCCAGGGTCTCGGCCACCCCGGGAGGCTTGTAGAGCCCCATGTCTCGGAGCTCGGCGGCCAACACGGCGACGTCGCGCGCCAGCGCTGCTGGCACGTGCGGTGCCCTGACCCTGAGGATCTCCACCTCCCGGTCCACGTCCGGATGCTGCACCCAGTGGTAGAGGCAGCGACGCTTCAGGGCGTCGTGCACGTCCCGGGTGCGGTTCGACGTGATGACCACCACCGGGGGGACCTCGGCCCTAAAGGTGCCCAACTCGGGCACCGAGATGGCGTAGTCGGAGAGGATCTCCAGGAGGAAGGCCTCGAACTCGTCGTCGGCCCGATCCACCTCGTCGATGAGCAGCACAGGGGGCACGCCGTCGACTGCCGAGAGCGACCGGAGCAGGGGGCGACGGACCAGGAACCGCTCGTCGTAGAGCTCGTCGGTGATCTCGGCCACGTCGGATCCGGTGGCCGCGCCCGAGGCCTCGACCGCCCGGAGGTGCAGCAACTGGCGGGAGTAGTCCCATTCGTAGACGGCCTGGGAGGCGTCGATCCCCTCGTAGCACTGCAGGCGGATCAGCTCGCCACCCGACCAGGCTGCCAGGGCCCGGGCGACCTCGGTCTTGCCCACGCCGGCCTCGCCCTCCAGGAGCAGCGGCCGGCGGAGGCGCAGGGCAAGGTAGACGGCGGTGGCCAGCCCCTCGTCGGCCAGGTAGTCCTGGCCGGCGAGCGCCGAGGTCACGGCATCCACCGAGGCGACGTCGCGGATGTCGCTGGGCTCGACCATCCCCCAAGGCTACGGCGTGGCCATCTCCGGTCGGCGGCCCGACCGTTCAGGCACGCCTCAGCAGCCCGACTCCTCCAGCCCCCTGCGGGTCAGCACCCGGGCCAGGTGGCAGCGGTAGTCCACTCCCGCGTTCAGGTCGCTCGGCGGCTCCAGGCCGTCTGCGGCCGAGGCGGCGGCCTCGGCCGCCGATGCACCCGAGGCGACCGCCGCCTCGACGGCGCCGGCCCGAACGGGACGGGAGTCCATGTTCACCAGGCCCACGCCACAGGTGTCACCATCGACGATCACGGCGGCGCCGACGATCGCCCAGTCCTGGGCCCTCCGGTTGAACTTCTGGAACGACCAGCGGGCATCGGGCGCCTTGGGGATCCGTACCTCGGTGAGGAGCTCGTCCTCACCGATGGCCGTCTCGAGGAAGCCGGTGAAGAAGTCGTCGACAGGCACCTCTCGGGTGCCGGACGGCCCCTGGACGACCATCGACCCCCCCAGGGCGATGATGGCGGCAGGCAGATCCGAGGCCGGGTCCCCGTGGGCCAGTGCACCCCCGAGGGTCCCCCGGTGGCGGACCTGGGGGTCGCCCACCTTGGACGTGGCGGCCGCCAGCAGGCCGGCCTGGCTGCGGACCAGGTCGCTGACCTCCACGTCGCGGTGCCGGGTCAGGGCGCCGATGGCCAGCACGTCGCCGTCGTCGCGCACGTAGGAGAGGTCTGACAGACGGCCGATGTCGACCACCACCGCAGGGGCCGCCAGCCGGTACTTCATGAGGGGCAGCAGGGAGTGCCCGCCGGCCAGGAGCTTGGCGTCGTCGCCGTGCTCCGCCAGGAGGGACAGGGCGTGCTCGGCCGAGGTGGCCAACTCGTAGTCGAAGGCGACGGGGATCATCGGGCGCCCCCCGCAGCCTGGAGCACGGCGGCCACGATGTTGTGGTAGCCGGTGCAACGACAGAGGTTTCCCTCCAACCCCTCGCGCACCTCGGCCTCGGTCGGGTCGGGAACCTCGTCCAGCAGCGACACGGCGGCCATCACCATGCCAGGCGTGCAGTATCCGCACTGCAGGGCGTGGCACTCGTGGAAGGCCTGCTGCATCGGATGGAGGTCGTCGCCGTCGGCGAGGCCCTCGATGGTGGTGATGTCCTGACCGTCCGCCTGGACGGCCAGCATCGTGCAGGACTTCACCGCCTCGCCATTCACGTGGATGGTGCACGCCCCGCATGACGACGAGTCGCAGCCGATGTTCGTACCGGTCAGGCCGGCGTCCTCACGGATGAAGTGCACGAGCAGCGTGCGGGGCTCCACGTCGTGCGAGACCGCAGTCCCGTTGATGGTCATAGAAACCTGCATTGTTTCCCTTCCCGGGTCCAGTGGCCCTGGCGCCCACCCGGCCGAGGCCGTGGACCCTAGTGCCGACCCCCGATGGCCCCGGCACTCACGGAGCCATCTTTCCCAACGATCGACGGGCGGCCAGGCCGGTTGCCAGGATCAGGAGCAGCAGGGCCGACGCACCCGGCCAGGTCGTCGACCAGGAGAGCGGACCCAGGAAGCCCTGGCGCGCGAACTGCAGGACGTCGGTCATCGGGTTGAACCCGGCGACGACCCTCAGCCAGCCCTCCATGAAGTGGAGCGGCACCTGGCCGGTGGACATGAACATCGAGCTGAAGCCCACGACCTGGACCAGCATCATGGAGCGCATGGTCCGCATCCGGTAGGCGACGGTCAGGCCCAGGAGGCAGAAGACGACGGCCATACCGACGGTCGCCGCGTACAGGCACACCAGGCCGAGCGGACCGCCCCTGAGCGACAGGCCGCCCAGCGACGAGGCCAGCAGCACCGCCGTCGTCGGTATGAACGATCGGAGGCCGGAGTAGGTGGCCGTGCCGATGAGGATGGGAAGGCGGCTGCCCGGAGCGAGGAGCAGCCGGTCGAAGAAGCCGTTCTCCAGGTCGTCGGCCGCCGACGAGGCGCCCCCTATCCCGGCGAACACCGAACCCTGCAGGGCGGCGTAGGGCGCCATCCAGTCGTGCACGTTCGACGTGCCGTAGCCCTCCAGGCGGGCCAGGGAGCTGAAGGCTCCGGTGAAGCTGACGATGAAGAACAGTGGCATCACGAACGTCGGGATCACCAGGGACGGCCGGGCCACCATCCGCGCCATGCCCCTGCGGGCCAGCGCCACTACCACAGCCGCCGAATGGCCGAGGCCGTCGCCGGCAAGGGGAACCGGACGGGTGGCCAGCGTGGTGGTCATGGCCTACCCAGCTTCCGGTGGAGCGCCCGGACCGCCAGGGACACCGTGACGAGCCCGACCATGGCAGGCACCGCCATGGCCTGGAGTGCATCGCCGGCCGACCACCCGGAGATCACCAGCCGGCGGGTCGGGTCGATGACCCAGGTGATCGGGTTGCTCTCGGCCACCACCCGGAACCAGCCCGACATGAGTGCCGTCGGGAAGAACGCCGAGCTCATGAAGATCCCCACGAAGACCAGCGGGAAGGTGGCCGCCACCGCCTCCTGTGAGCCGGTCCGGATGGCCAGCACCTGCCCCACCCCACCGATGGCCAGCACCAGCAGGGCAGCAACGACCATGATGACCAGCACGGCCGCTGGGCCGCCCTTCACCTCGGCTCCGAAGGCCAGGAACACCGCCACGAGGATCGCAGCCTTGATGGCGGCGACCAGCGAGGCGCCGGCCAGGCGGCCCAGCAGGATCGGGAACCGGGCCACCGGCGAGGCCACCAGCCGATCGAAGAAGCCGTTCTCGATGTCCAGGGCCAACTCGGTCCCGGCGGCCGTGGCACCGAAGGACACGGCCTGGACCACGCACGCCGGAAGGATGAAGTCGAGGAAGGAATCCACTTGGGGAAAGCCGGGCATGGCGAGCGCCCGGGAGAACTGCCTCGAGTAGACGGCTGCCAGCAGGAGGGGGAAGACGAGCCCCGGCAGGATGTTGAGCAGCTGTCGCCGCTCGGCCACCACCGACCGACGCGCCAACGCCGCTGTCTGCCGGATGGCCGGCAACCGGCCGGATGCGCCGACCACCCCAGTTGACGTCACAACTCCTCCCCGGCGCCCTCCAGGCGACGGCCGGTCGCCTCGGCGAAGACGTCGTCGAGGCTCGGGGCATCCAGCTCCAGGTGGTCAACGACGACACCGGCCCCGTCGAGGGCCCTGACGACATCGGCCACCCTGGCGGCACCACCGTCCAGGCCGATGGCCACCCGACCCTCCCGTGCAGGCCGGTCCGGGCCGAAGGCACGCAGGACGACCCGGGCGGTCTCCACGGACCCCTGGGCCACGTCGATTCGCAACGTGGGCGCGCCGACCGACCCCTTGAGCGCCTCCGGAGTTCCCTCCCGCACCAGCCGTCCGGCGTCGATGATGGCGATCCGGTCGGCCAGCTGGTCGGCCTCCTCGAGGTACTGCGTGGTGAGGAAAACGGTGGTCCCGTACTCGGTGTTCAGCCGTCGCACCTCCTCCCAGAGTGCCTGGCGGCTGGTCGGATCCAGCCCGGTGGTCGGCTCGTCCAGGAACAGGATCTCCGGCTGGTGCACCAGCGACATGGCGAGGTCCAGGCGCCGCCGCATCCCTCCCGAGTAGGTGCCGACCCGCCGCCCGGCCGCAGCGGTCAGCCCGACCCTCTCCAGCAACTCGCCACCACGGGCCCGTGCCGCCGCCCTTGGGATCCCGTGCAGGACGGACTGCAGGCGGATCAGCTCGTGGCCCGTCATGAGCGGATCGATCGCCGCATCCTGGAGCGCCACGCCGATGGTCCTGCGTACGGCCGCCGACCCGGTGACGACGTCGTGCCCACCCACCCGGGCCGTGCCAGCGGTCGGTCGGAGCAGGGTCGTGAGCATCCGGACGACCGTCGACTTGCCGGCACCGTTCGGGCCGAGGAAGCCGAACACCTCGCCGCGAGCGACGGACAGGTCGATCCCGTCGACGGCCCTCACCTCCCCGAAGGTGCGGACCAGGCCCTCGGCCTCTATGGCCGGCACCACTTTCGTCACCTCACGCCCCGTTCATGGGGAATGTTTCTCATGGTCGAATCTCCTCCGGACGGCCGCCGGCGACGAGGTTGGGCCGGGACCGTAGTCTGGGACCCCCACGGAACCTCTGCCGGGGTGGCGCCGAGGGAGGACCCCGGTTCGGTTACCGAACGGCCAGACGCATCAGTTACCGAACGGCCAGATGCCGGGAACCTGATGCTCGGTCAGGGGAGGTGGCAGTACCGCGTACGCCTCCTCGTCCGGTCGGATGAGGTTGTAGTCCGACCGGGCTCGACGCTCGATCTCCTCGTCGGTGTTCAGCGCGTCGATGCGGTCCTCGTACTCCCGGTTGACCGCGTCGACCTCGTCGACCTGCGCCTGCAGGTCGGCCGTGCGCTCCCGCTGCTCCAGCCAGTCCCGGAACGGCACCACCCCGAGCGCCAGGGCTGCGGCGACGGCTGCCAACGTGACACCCAGGAGCGAGAGGCGACGCGTGGTACCGGAACGCACCGACTCAGTGGCCGGCGAGCGCAGCCCGACCCCGGAAGGCGGCTGCCTCGCCCAGCATCTCCTCGATCCGCAGCAGCTGGTTGTACTTGGCAACCCGGTCGCTGCGGGCCGGAGCACCGGTTTTGATCTGGCCACAGTTGGTGGCCACCGCCAGGTCGGCGATCGTCGTGTCCTCGGTCTCGCCGGAACGGTGCGACATGACCGCCGTCCAGCCGTTGGCGTTGGCCAACTCGACGGCCTCGAGGGTCTCGGTGAGGGTCCCGATCTGGTTCACCTTCACCAGTATCGAGTTGGCGACCCCGAGGTCTATGCCCCGCTGGAGGCGCTCGACGTTGGTGACGAAGAGGTCATCGCCGACCAGCTGGATCCGGTCGCCCACCAGGCCGTGCAGGGCGGCCCAGCCGTCCCAGTCCTCCTCGGCCATGCCGTCCTCGATCGAAACGATCGGATAGCGGTCGGCCAGGTCGGAAAGGTAGGCGGCCATCTCGTCCGGCTGGAGGGTCCGGCCTTCCCCCGTCAGGTGGTATGCGCCATCGCGGAAGAACTCGGTCGAGGCCGTGTCCAGCGCCAGGGCCATGTCCACGCCGGGGACCAGGCCGGCCTTCTCAATGGCCTCAACCAGGAGCTGCACCGCCTCCTCGTTGGATCCGAGGTCGGGTGCGAAGCCACCCTCGTCTCCGACCGAGGTGGACAGGCCCCGTTCGGATAGCACGCCCTTCAGGACGTGGTAGCACTCGACCCCCCAGCGGAGGCCCTCGGAGAACGAGGCTGCTCCCACCGGCATGAGCATGAACTCCTGCAGGTCGACGTTGTTGTCGGCGTGCTCGCCGCCGTTCAGCACGTTGAGCATCGGCACGGGAAGGACGTGGGCGTTGGCCCCACCGACATAGCGGAACAGCGGGGCCTCGGCATCGGCCGCCGCAGCCTGGGCGGTGGCCAGCGACACGCCCAGGATGGCGTTGGCACCCAGCCGACCCTTGTCAT
>ERZ651768.344-NODE-344-length-35547-cov-6.569213_pt1 | contig 35547 bp, 32 predicted proteins | sample MGYA00514754_ERZ651768 | MGnify/ENA metagenome assembly ERZ651768
GATGAAATTATCACCTGCGATGAATGAATGATTTTCTGATTCTGTAGTAATATCAGAAATAATATTTTTATCCTTTTGTAATTCTATTATCTCAATTGGTACAAATAGATGATTATTTTTTATCTTAACTTTTTCAATAAATTCTTCAATTCTTAATATCCCATAACGTTTTTTATTTCTTGGACATCTTATTTCTCTTTTATTTAAATAACTTTTTCTAAAATCAGAAACAATTCTTGTTTCCATTTTTATAATTTTTCCAATTTCGGAATTTGTTTTACCATTATCAATATATTTTCGAACTTGTGTAATAAATTTTATATGTTTTTGTCGCTTTATTTCTTTATATTTCAAATATTCAATTATTAATCCACTTTCTTGATTTTTATAAAAATCATATGGATAACCGATTATTTCATAAAATTTGATTAAATTTTCTTCTTTTTGAGAAAATCCTAAATGCATAGTCTGTTTTCCGTAATTACCTTTAAATTGTCTAATATAATTTACATCTATTTCTAATTCTTGTAACATATTACTTACCTGTTCTAAAAATTCTTTAAGAGAATTAATATATTCTGGAGATTTTGACATTGAAATAGTATTCAATGTATAATTATATGTTCCATTTTTTAATCGATTATATCTTATTTTAGATCCATCTCCACTAAAAAGTCCTGATAAAAATCCCCTTTTAATATTTTTACTACCTGTTAAAATCCATTTAGGTATGTTTGATGTTTGAGTTGTTTTTTTTCCATATGTTGTTCCTAGTGTTATTAATAACATGGGAAATACACCATTATATATTACATCAAAAGTATGATGTTTAATACCATTACAAAAACGAGTTCCTTCCATAATTTTTCTTTTACCAAAACCTAAATAATCAATATCATTAACTATTTTTAAAACACTCTCATAATTACCACAACAGAAACTTGCTTGACCTGATGATTTTTTATATACATTCAAACAACCATCTGATAAAATAAAACCAATTAGTTTTGATAATAATTCAGTCTTAAAATCGTTAATTTTTAAGTTAAAATAACCTAGTTCTTTTAATTTGAATACATATTTTTCTACTTGTCTTTCAGATAAATTAAATTTATAACAAGTATTTTTAAATTTTTCTTCATTTAAAATAAAAATATCATCTTCCTTTTTAATATTATTTTTCAAAGTTTTTTGTTCTAATGATATACCAAGTAAGGTATTTTTATCAAATTCTTTAACCATTTTCCATCCACTTGATGTCATAAATTTATGATCTTCTGTCGCTGTAATTTCTCTACCTGATATTGTTCTAATTTTATATATTTTCTTTTCTGTTTTTCTTACATATTGATTAATTACTTTTGTTCGTTCATAATTTAAGGTAATTGGATTGAATGACATCACTTCCTCACCAATTTTGATATCTTTTATTAATTTTCTAGTTCCATCAGCCATTAAAACTGGTTCATTTGGATCTAAACATTGATAAGTATTTCTCGGAGATTGATTATGATCCGGAAATGGAATCATTGAAGCACAAATTCCTAACATTAAACTTGGATGAATTTCACAATGAGTATATTTAATTTCAGCACCTTCTAAATCAGAAATATTCATTGCAACCATACAAAGTTCCATTTCTTCAACATCAATATATTCAACTAAACCAAAACGAATTAAATGTTTCCAAGACCACTCTCCTGAAACTATTTTTTTCATATGTTCATTTTTAATTAATAACTTATTATCATCACCAACTACATATAATGGCCTACTACAACGACCAGTATCAGTATTAATAATAATTTCATTTGAATTTGTATCAAAAACAATTGAACTCTGATAATCAATTTCCGCCCTTCTTCGTAGATTACGTAATTTTTTAATAATTTTTATTGGTTCTGTGTGAGAACCAACCCAATCTCCATTTAATAAAATTTTAGTAGTGTTATTTAAATCACTATATTTTAAATCTTGAAGTTTTATTAAATCACTATCAAATAAAATTTGCTTAATTGGTTCAATACTAGAACCAATTGTTATATTAGCAGTTAATGCCATATTTTTAACTATGCCGACTGACTGCCCTTCTGGTGTTTCCGCTGGACATAATATTCCAACATGTGTATTATGTAATTGACGAGGTTTGACTAATTTACCAGATCTATCAATTGGAGTATTTAAACGCCGTAAATGTGAAAGAGTTGCTGAATAAGTTAGTCGATTTAATACTTGAGCAACACCTACTTTTTTATTTACTCCTGCTTTTATATTCCAATTACCCGTTGCTAAAGCAAATTTAAATCCATTTTCAATTGTCGAAGATTTTATTAATTTTGTAATATTAACTTCGCAACTTGTACTAATCTCTTTATAAATAGATGCTTTTAAATCTTTTAACATTTTATTATATAATCGTCTAAATATTTGTGATAATAAAGTTCCAGGCAACTCTACTCTTTTATTTGAATAATGATCCCTATCAGAAAGACATCGCTTATCTAAAATACCATCTAATAAACATTTTATCATATAACCTAAAAAATAACACTTATTTTTTGGATTATCACCAATATGTGGTAAAAGACTACGATTTATATAATCAGTTACATTAGTACATCTAGTAGTTAAATAATTATTTATATATTTTAAAGCTTCTTCCTGTGTTTCAATCTCCTTTTCCTGAAATATTAAATCATTCGCTTCTATAATAGACGGTTTCAATAATTCAATATAATCATTATCTATTACGTCTCCAGTAATAAATGAAATAATTTCTTTATCTGATGTAAAACCCAAAGCACGAAATAAAATAAATATTGGTATATCTTCACGTAAATGAGGGATACGAACTTTTAATGTACATTTTCCACTTAATCCATCTTTTGATAAAATTTTTACTTGAATTAAATGATAAATATCACTAATATTTTTACTAGAACGACATTCACAAATATGTGAATATTTTGTCTGTCTCATTTTAAATATATAAAGTCTATTATCACACATTCGTTCTTGAGAAACTATCACCTTTTCACTACCATTTATAATAAAATAACCACCTAAATCGTATCGACATTCGCCTATATTTTTATAATTATGTATATTACGAGTTACTAAACAATATTTTGAACAAACCATTATTGGGATATGTCCTACAACTATTCTGTTCGCAAAAGTATTGCTTCTATTTACTATATTGTTATTATTATCATAATAAATAACAGTCTGTTTTATACCAATACTTAAAGGCATCGAATAAGTTAAGTGCCGTATTCTCGCTTCATCTGGATATAACTTCTTTACTCTACCCGAACTATCAGTTGTAATAGGATTACTTATATTCGGTTTTTCAAAAGTTATTTGATATTGAATTTTAGAATAACGACTATCTTGAAATAATTTAGTAATTAAAATCGGATTATGTTCCTTAATTATATTCGGTATATCATACTCAATAAAATTATCATACGAATCTAATTGATGAGCAACTAATTGCTTTCCTCTATGTTGTTGTAAATATGAACGTACAATTTCCCAAGTTGTATTACTATCTAACGTAATATTATCATCAACAACGGATTCATATTTATTCACTTGTTTAATAAATTCGTGAGTTGGTTGAATATTTTCCATAATTAATTAATTTATTAAAACTAAAATCAATTTTATTTTATATATAAAAATTAATTTTTAAATCAATTTTTATATATAATTTATATAACAATATACCGTTTAAAATTGTAAAACAACTTATGTAAATTTTTATGCTTTTGTTTTCAAAATTTTATATTTTGCTTTTAAATTTTTTTGCATTCCAAGGAAAGACATACCACCAACTAAAGAAGCTCCTTTTGTTGATAAAGCAGACATTTCATCATCCAAAAAGTCAAATTTATTTCCTAATTGGGTTAAAATAGCTCTATATAAAAATGCTACTACAGCACATACACCTCCCTGCATTAATAATTCTATCCAAATCATTGGAGTACTCTTAGTTTCATCGACATCTGGAAATAAATTATCAATCATTTTACTTAAATAAAATGATATATAAAACAAAAGTGCTGTTTTAACCATCATATCAGCAATAAATTGAGGTGTTAAAAAAGGAGATATATTATTGAAAATTTCGTTAAATGTTTTAATCATATTTTATATATTATATAAAGATTTTAATTTCTCATTTTTTGTATTAAAATAGCATCCATTATTACCATCGCTGCCATTGATTCTACTATGGGAATTGCCCTATTAACAACACATGGATCATGCCTACCTTTCGCTTTTAAAGTTTTAGAAATACCAGATAAATCAACCGTTTGTTGCGTTATTTTAATTGTTGATACTGGTTTAAATGCTACTTTAAAATATATATCTTCCCCATTTGTTATACCACCCTGGATACCACCACTATTATTTGTAATAGTTCCAATTCTATTATCCTTTTTTATAAAAATATCATTATGAACCTTACCAGTTAATTTTGTTCCAGCAAAACCAGAACCAATCTCAAATCCCTTAGTTGATGGAATTGATAACATCGCATGTGCTAATTTCGCCTCTAATTTATCAAAACATGGTTCCCCTAATCCTTGCGGAACATTTCTACAAACACAACTAATAATTCCACCAGTTGTATTACCATCCTCTTTTAATTGTTCAATATATTTAATCATTTCTTGAGCTATATTTTCATCAGGACAACGAACAATTGATTTATCAACATCTTGACGACTTAGTGTTTGATACAAATTTTTATATTTATCATTAAATATATCAAAATTAATATTTCCAACTGAACTCACCCAAGCTACTATATCTACATTATATTTTTCAGACATCCATTTTTCAGCAATTGTTCCTGCTATTACCCTTCCAATAGTTTCACGAGCACTAGATCTTCCACCACCACTAGAAGCATGTATTCCATATTTCAAATGATATGTTAAATCAGCGTGTGATGGTCGAACAAGATAACTATTTTTATCAAATTTATAATCCTCTGGTCTCATATCTCTATTCTTTACAATAGCACCAATTGGACTTCCAAGAGTTTTTCCTCTTTCTGTACCAGAAAGAATTTTTACTTTATCGTTTTCCTTTCGTTCAGTTGAAATTTTGCTCTGACCAGGTCTTCTTCTATCTAATTGAGATTGAATATCATCTTCTGTTAAATCTAAATTAGAAGGACATCCATCTATAACTACCCCAACACTATTACAATGTGATTCACCAAATGTTGTTACTTTATATAAACGACCAAACGAACTCATTATTATATTTATTATATTTATTACATACTTATATCTATTCTTATGATAAAGACTTAAGTAATAATTTGGATTTTTCATTAATATTTTGAGGATATTTAAGTACTAATTCAATTAATAAATTTCCACGCTTAGTTCCAGTTTTATTAAAAATTCCATAATTTTTAACTATAAATGGTATGTGAATATCAACCCTAGGAGGAATTTTTATAACTAATATCTTTTGAGTAAAGTATTTTATTTTTATAGTAGTTCCAAAAATACAATCATAAAGTGAAATATTATATTTTGTCTTTAAATCAATATCATTTATAATATTAAAATTATCACATTTTTTTGGAATTATTTGTATCATAATATTTTTATAATTTTTAGGTATTATTTCCATCATATGTAAAGCAATATTAAATGATAATTTTTTATTTAATTTACCTGTTCCTTTACATTTTTTACAATAAATTGTTTTCAAAATTGTATGACATTCTAAACATTTATTCATTTTTTTTTTATATGTGGTTAAACAACCCCTACATTTATAATACTTAAATATCCCCAAACATTTAGTACACACATTTGAATAATTTATTACTATTTTTTTTTTATTTGTTGTTATTAAATTACTGATTGGTGTAGATATTTTATATATTTTTTTTTCCTCTTTTATTGTTTGTTTTTCTTTTTGTAAAATATTTTTCCATAAATTTGTAATATGTGAGATATTATATGGAAAATTATTGCTTATTATTTCAAGAGTTTCAGTACTAAGATGATTACTATTATATAATTTTTTTAATAAAATATTAATTTTTTCATCTTGTTTATTATCATCATCATCTTCCAAATTTATATAATTGCGATTATCTTGCATAAATTTGTTTATTACATTTTCAAATGGATCTCTTTTTTGAAAGTAATTAGTTTTTCTCTGTTTTTGCCGGAAAAAAGTTTGTTCCGGTATTATATTATCTTCTTCTTCATCTTCATCTTCTTCATCATCATCACTTAAAATAATTGTTTGTTGTTTAGGTTTTACAGTAAATAATAAATTATCATATTCTTTCTTTTTTTCTAAGTTTCCTAACACATTATAAGCCTCTGTTATTTTTTTATAAATTAATTCATCGCCACCTTTATCAGGATGATGCTTTTTAGATAATTGTCTAAAATTTTTTTTTATCAAATCATCGTTCGCATCAATATCAATTTCCAATATTTGATAATAATTCATCTTTATTATCTTTTTAGATATTTACTTTTCATATTTAACACTTCTGATATTTTAATGCTGTTAGAAAATTAAGATAAATTAAATGAAAAGAACCTAAAGATAATAAAAATATTTTCAATCCAAAATTTTCAAATAATTCTGATTTTTGTGTATATAAAATAATTCCATAACCAATTTCTAAAATAAGTGTCACATACATGAAATATAAGCAATATGATTTGATACACGCTCTTTTAAGACAACAATACAACGAAGGTAAAGAACAAATAAAATATAAAACACCAATACCAAATAATGGATAAAGAATTCTATCATCCAATTCAATATAATTTAAATATTTGAATTTTAATAATACACTATTTGAAATCAAATAAGTACTCACTAATAGTGAAAACCAATTAAAAACTTTATATAATTTCATTAAACATGGAGATAATTCTTCCTCCTCATCATCGTAATCATCTAACTGTAATAAAGGAATATCTCTATCTTCTCTTTGAGCCATTAACAACATTTTTTATAAATATTTATGTTTACAAAAAATAATGTTTCAATTTTATATTTCTATATTTTTTTATAAGAAGATGCTGGTATAATTTACACAATGATACAACTACAAGATTCTCCAGTTATGTATAATTTATTAATATTGCTTAAATGTGATTTTTAAACAATTGCCTCCGATTTTTACAATAATCATTCCATCATTAATTGATGTTAATTTACTCTTTGGATTATAATATAATATAGTTTCTTTACCGTTTTTATAATGTTTATATAAACAATTTAAATCCATCTTATATTTTTTGATTTTCCAGAAGTTCGGTGATTTTACTAATTTCACACCTTTAATATCTTTTTTTGATACTAATTCTATATTTAATCTTACACCAACACTTGCTAAGTATAATTTTAACAATATAGTCATTCTTAAAATAAACTTTCTTTTATCTTCACATTTATCAAATGCTGGGTTACATACCAATTTTTTTTCTAAACCTTCTAATACCACAAGTGAAATAATTTCGAATTGTTCATTTAATGAATGGCCTTCTATCAAAGAGATACGTTGTGTACAGGCAGGTTTTGGTTTTTCTGAGTATAATTTTTTAGATAGTTCAATGATGTTCATGTTTATTTTTGTTGTTATTTTATATATACAATCAATTTTTTATTTATTAATAATTACTATTGATATCACATACTAAATTACCAAAAGCATCATATAAACATTGTGCCTTTTGAATTCCACCTTGAGAAACTTCTTTATATTGTTTATTCGCATCAATAGAATTTTTTTTTCTCATATAATCGTGGATATCGATTATATTTGGTTTACATACTAATTCCCCCGTTGCTTTATAATGACAATGAAATTTTTTTGACGATGAACACTCTTTCTTTTTAATATTTTCAATAACCATATATTTGCTTTGTGATTTTACTTTACAATCATTATTAATATAATAAGGTTTATAACATTTATTGGTTCGATTGCTCATTATTAATATATAGTATAAACAGAAATAAATATTTTTAATATATTTGAAGTTTTCGTTAAAGTATTTAAGTAATTAACTTATAATAATTATTATAACAGACTATGTCAAAAATTTTAGATGTCAAAACTGTCCAAAGTTCAGCATTTCGTATATTAATTGAAGCTTTGAAAGAAATTTTGACTGATGCCAATATGGAATTTGATGAAACTGGTATGAAAATAATGAAAATGGATTCGACACATACTGTATTAGTGCACTTACGATTACAATCAGATGATTTTGAATTTTATTATTGTAAACAACCGATTGTTTTAGGTGTAAATATGATTAACTTATTTAAATTAATACGAACTATTGGTAATGATGATACTTTAAATTTATACGTAGATAGTGGAAATCAAGGTGTTTTAGGTATTAAAATAGAAAATGGTGAAAAAAACTCAGTTACTAATTATAAATTAAATTTGATGGAAATTGATGAAGAAAATATTGTTGTCCCCCCAACAACATTTGATTCAGTTATTACATTACCATCGGTCGATTTTCAAAAAATAGTTAAAGATATGAACAATCTTTCTAGTGAAATTGAAATCAAGAGTTATGGCAATAAATTAATGTTTAGCTGCGTTGGGGATTTCGCAACACAAGAAACCATTATTGGAGAAACTATGGATGGTATTAGTTTTACTAAAGCAAATCCAGAAGAAATTGTTCAAGGTGTTTTTTCAACAAAACATCTTATATCTTTCTGTAAATGTACTAATTTATGTAACTCAATTGAAATGTATCTTAAAAATGATTACCCATTAATCATTCGTTATACATGTGCTTCGTTAGGTTCAATAAAATTATGTTTGGCTCCTAAATATGAAGAATCAGGATAAATATTTTTAAAATTGATTTTATAACGATTTAATAAGAATTTAATAAAAAACTTATTAAACATGTTTTTAAATATTTTAACATTATTTTGTTTATGCAAATCAATTGTTTTATGTCACGAACAAGATTATGACAAAGAAACAAATTTAACAAAAATAACTTATCGTTTTCCAGTTAATAAGAAAAATAAAAATAGCCGACAACTTTTAAATCATTTTTGGAAAAATTTTAAATGGAGAAAAACAACTGAAAATTTAGTTGTTTCAGTTGGCGATTGCCATACAACAAGTAATATTGATTGGTCAAATATGTTAGCAGATGTTGTTTATCATTGGAATCATATTCCCGAAAAGCAAGATGGAACAGGTAAAATTTATATACCAACAAATTTAACTTTTGTTAAAACCGCATGCGAAGGAGCAATGATAAAATCATTTAATGATGATTACGGCGATAATGATTGGTATGGTCTCAATGAGATAGTGATTACTGATGATGACTATATTATACGTTCAATATCAAAGGTTAATCTACATTATTCTTTAAACACTCGTCAATGGCAACAAGTATTATGTCACGAAATTGGTCATGGTGTGGGTATTGGTCATCAGAGTGAAGATGGAAGTGATTTAGATACGTGTATGGATTATGATATATATAATTCAAATAGATATCCTAATAAACACGATGTTGATATACTAGATGTTTTATATGGTAACGGAACAGATGCTGATGGTCCTCATGTAGATCCGAATGAACAAAATTCTTACATATTTATTGTATTAGGTTTTCTATTTGTAATAATCTGTATATTAATTACGTTAACAATATATATGTCGTATAAAAATTGATTTTTTTAATATTTATGTTAATTATGACTTAATATATCAAATATGAGCAATATTCCACGATGTTGTTTTGTAAATCAGGTTATAGATTTTACAGAATATCCAATGTTATTTAAAAAAGAAGATAATAAATTTGTTTATACAAAATGGATTAAAAAATATCAAAATTGTAAAAAAAAATCTGTAGAAACAAAAAGCATTGAAAAAGAACATATTCCAAGTTCTGTTTTTGGCCAATATATTTCTGAACGTTAATTAAAATAAATTAAGGACTCGTTTTTATTTTTAATTTATTTTACAAAAAACGAAATTATGTTTTTTTCTTTCTTTGTGATTTTTTTTGAGACTTTGTCTTTTGAATAGTTTCATTATCTCTTTCAGTTTGAAGAATTTTATTATATTTTTTATTCAATTCCAAGGTATCATTTAAATCATATGTCCACATATCTTGAATTGTAGTTTCTTCTAAAATTTTTAATTCTTCTCTTTTACTATCTCTTAAATCTTTTAATTCTATGATTTTTTCTTCAGTAAGAGAATGAATAGGGAGACTAGTTAAATAATCATAAGATATTTTACCAGAATTGTTTATGTCAAATTTTTCAAATTTTTTGTTTTCTAATTGGTCTCTAACATTATCAATCTTCATTTTAAATACTTTAATAGTAAGATTGATTACTTTTTTAATAAATCTTACTTTATTTTCTAATATACGAAGATATTTATCCAAAGATGTTATCATATTTTGCTTCCGAGTATTATAAAAATTTAATCTAAAATTATAATATTCATCCAAAATATCATTTGTTGTTTCATATTTTGTAATCACACCTTGTGGATTATAAAGATGCATATTATTTGTAGTAAGCGATTTTGATAATTTTAAAACATTGATAAATCCATCTTGTTTTTTTAAAATTTTAGCAAATTTTGTTTTATCAAAATAAACTAAAAATCTTACCTTTGATTCAGTTGAATAATTATCAAAATGTGTAATACATTGTGCTCTACGAACTGCTGCTTTAATATCCTTTGAATTATCTAGAATTAACTTTTCTAAATCAGCTTTATACTTTTCAGTAGAAACTCCAATTGGAATTTCAGTAACCTCAATAATACATTTCTTTTCATCATATATATTAAATTTACCTGTAATTAGATATTTTCCTTTATCTTTATGATTATCTATATCATCATTACCTAGATAAGATATTTCTCCCGTATAACCTCTATACCAGGGATGTAACTTCTTTGGAGTTTTACCTTTAATTTTATCTTTTAATGCTTTTATAATTTCACCTAAATTATGAGATTGAACATCAGTACTAAATCCTGTTCCAATTCCTTTAGTTCCATTTACTAGAATCATAGGAACAATTGGAACATAAAATTCAGGTTCAATAATTTTACCATCATCTGCTAAATGATTAAGAATTGGTGTATCATCTTTATTAAAAATGTAAGATGTTATTTCATTTAAATTAGTAAATATATATCTCGGACTAGCAGCGTCATCACCATTTTGATATCTGGTACCAAATTGACCATTTGGATTTAATAAATTTATATTATTTGAACCAATATAATTTTGTGCCATATTTATAATAGCACCCATTAAACTCGCTTCACCGTGATGATATGCTGAATTTTCTGATATATAACCAGCAAATTGAGCAACTTTAATTTCATTTTTAAGATTTTTTTTCAATGCCGAAAATAATACTTTTCGTTGTGATGGTTTTAATCCATCTAATACATGTGGAATAGATCTCATATTATCAGCATTTGAAAAATGAATCAAATCTCTATTAATAAATTCATTAATAGTTACTTTTTTTTGTGATTGTTCAATAATATTTTCCCGTTCGTAGTTATATAACCACTGTTTTCTAGTATCAGAAAATTCTTTTGATGGACCAAATGCTAAATTAATAGCAGTTTTAGTACTATCATCATCAATATATTTAATAAGTTTAGTATCAATATCCTCAAAATATTCTTTTGCTTCTTTCCCTGAACTTGTACCTAAACCCTTGTAATATTTAATTCTCCAACCTTTACCATCATTATTTTTAGTTCTCCATCTATCATATTCTGTTTCAGTATAAAAAACTTCTATTTTTTTTCCTTTAAAACATTTAACAATTGGTGTTGCCATAGATATTAAAAAACCTAATGTAACTAATTCTGGCCAAAAGTGCTGAATCCAATTCATAACTAAGCCTTTAATATGTGAACCATCTACATCTTGATCAGTTAAAATAATAATACCACCATAACGTGTTTCCTTTAAACTTTTATATTTATAATCCTGTTTTAATCCAATAATATGTTTAAGATGTGTTAATTCTTCATTTTTTAACAATTGAGCTTTAGTCGCTTGTCTTACATTTAAAAGTTTGCCTTTTAATGGGAAAATTCCATATTTATCTCTTCCAATAACAGTTAAACCAGAGATTGCAAATGTTTTTGCCGAATCTCCTTCTGTTAATATAAGTTTACATTGATCTGATTTTTTACCACCAGCCCAATTAGCATCTTCTAGTTTAGGGATACCGGTTAATCTAACCTTCTTTTTACCATCAGTTTTCTTTAACTTTCTTTCATCTTTATATTCAGCAAAGCTCAATACTTCTTCGATAATACCAGTTTTTGAAAAAGATTTAATAAATTTATCAGATAAGGTACATGTAGAACCAAATTTTTTAACTTTACTAGTAAGTTCTTGTTTAGATTGACTATTAAAAACAGGATTTTCAATAAAACATTTTATAAATAAAGAAATTTTATTTTTAATAAAACTATTTTTAATATTTTTATTTTTTTTAGAAATAATATCCTTCAATTTTCTAGTTAATTGTCCTTCAATGTAATTAACATGTGTTCCCATTTTTGTAGAAATACCATTAACAAATGAAACATGTTCAAATGTTTCATCACTCATTGTTGCAATAACTTCCCAACGTTCAGAACATACTTCATAAACTCTTTTTTTAGCAGTTTTATCAGCACCAATATATAAATTTACATATTGATCAAATGTTTTTTCCTTGATTCTTTCACCATTGAAATATACATTTACATTTTTATTTGAACAAGCAGATATGTCATATACCCGCTTTCTCATTAAATTATATATATCATCTGTAAATCCACTTAATCCAAATTTAGGAAAATCTGGTATAAATGTAATTTTAACATATGGTTTAGAACTATTTGTTGTAATTTTCGGTTTATGTTTAACTTTCATATTATTTTCAAATTGCATTATAAATTTTTTTTTCTCTTTACCATCAATAGTTTCCACTTTAAATGATGTAGAAAAAATATTTGTTAATTTTGCTCCATAACCATTCTTACCTCCAGTAATTCTTTTTTGATTCTTATCATAATTTGATGAAGTTAAAAGTTCACCAAAAATCATAGCCGGAATCCAAACATCGTATTCTTCGTGTTTTATTACGGGAATTCCTTCACCGTCATTATAAACAGAGATTTCACCTGTTTCACGATTAATATCAACTTTAATTTTTGAAACACCTGTTCCTTCTCTAACAGTTTGATCAAATGCATTTAACAAAATTTCTTCATATATCCTTTCTAAACCAGGAACATAATTAATTTTTTTGTATAACATTTTAATATTTTCATCTTTTTCTTCCAAAGTATATAATTCTTCTTCTATTAATTCAATTCCTCCTATATATGTATCAGGAACATCAATAATATGTTCGTAATGTGTTTTTTTTACGTATTTTTTACTTCGTTTAGAACTAGACATATTTATAATTAATTAATACTATTTAAAATCAATTTTTTTATATATTTTATAACTTGCTTACAAAATGAAAAATCCTGATATATTACATACAATTTTATAATATTTTCTATTTTTATATTAAAAATATTTTCTTACTATGATATAGTAATAATTATAATTATAATTATGTCTAAATTTCGACACCCAAATCGTATTTTTAATTTTTCTAATCGTAAATTTTCACAAATTGTAAATACAAATAATTGTAAAATACAATTTAATACTAAAAAACATCTTTGTTTAGATAAATTTCCAAAAATACACACATTAGAATCATTCGGTTTTTGTGGAATAGAGGGATTTTCAAATTTCGGAGCAAGTGACCCATTTCGTCTTTTAACACCTGAAGCAATAACAATAGTTAATGAAATATTAAATGATGACATTATTCAAAGAAATTGTACTTATTCAAGTTCAATTGCTCCAATGGTATTACGAGAAGTATGTAATTATTCTCCATTTGTAAACGATATGTGGAATTCAAATGAACTTATATCATTTATTTCTGAAATTTCTAATATTTCCTTAAAGCCGCATCCAATGAAATTAGAACGAGCTCATATTAATATTCAATCACCAATATCTGAGAAAAATATTCCAATATTTGGATGGCATGTTGATAGTCAGCCATTTGTATGTATTGTGATGCTTAGTGATATACCAAGTGAAAATAGTGCAATTGGTGGAGAAACATATATTAGAACTTTAGATGGGATTATTAAACTACAATTTCCTGAAGCAGGATATGCATACTTATTACAGGGTGGCATTGTGCCACATTGTGCAATGCCGGCACAGAACTATAATAGAAAAACAATGATAACATCATTTATTCCAGATGATGTATTAACATATGGTGATAATACAAATTTAGAACTTTCTAAAACATATTCTAATATAAATACATTAACTCATGATTATTTTCAATATAGAATTAATGAAGTATCTGAAAAAGCAAAAAAATTAGTAAATAATCAAAAGAATAATATAGAATTTAATACAAATAATAATATTATTAATATTAATTTATTGATTGATTATTTAGAAAAAACTAAAGACGAAATTCAACATGTATGATATTTTTTGATTTTTTATGTTATTATCTAATAATTAACTATAATATGAATTATATAAATTTAGATTATAGTTATTTTTAATAGTTTATAAAATTTATTCGGAAGTTTCTGTAATTTCTGTAGTAGTTGCGGTTTCTGTTGCTGGTTGTTGTGCTGGTTGTTGTGCTGGTTGTTCTTCAGCTGGTTTAAAAGCGCGAATAGCAATAGCAATTAATTCAGCTTCTTCTAAATTATATGCTCCTCGTTGTTGTGCGATTTGTACTCCTTGAACAAGTAATCCAATAGCTTGTTGTTGAGTTAAAGTTTCAGGGATTTGGGTTGTAGTTTGTTGAGTAGCCATTTGTATATATATATATTATATAAAATTATTATATATTTATATCTTTTTATATACGCATTGTTTAAATTAAATAACAATTGTGCCATCATCATTATCCTCATTATCTTCTACAATAGTTTCTAATTTTGAAGTTTCTTGAGTTGAAGATGGTGCTTCTTTTATTACAAAAGTTCTTACAGCTTTTGAAAGAGCTGAAGCTGTATCTATATCATAAACACCTTTAGATTGTCCTTTTTTAATTGCACCAATTAAAATTCGTAATGCTTCTTCTTGTCCAAATTCATTTGGAATATTTGATTTGATTGGTTCTCCATTTTCATCTTTACGTAAAGTTCTAGATGCTTTTGAAAGAACAACAGAATCTTCAAAAGTATATGCTCCTTTTGATTGTGCTTTAAAGACAGCAACTAAAAGAACTCGTAAAGCTTCTTCTTGAGATAGGGATTTTGGAATTTCTGTAGACATATTCTATATATTATATATAATAATTTATTTATATTTTTATATACGCATTTAAAAATATAACATAATTTACCATTCTAAATATTTTAACATAGATTGTAATATATTCCATTCTCTATCATTATATAATCTAAATCTTTTACCTTTTATTAAAGCTTGTATTAAAATATTTAAAGCCATAACTTGTTCGTCTGTGAGTTCTGACATTTTATAATTCTTATTAATATATATATATGATAATTTTAACACAATTATATTATAAAGTATCCGGTTTAATATTATTTGATAAACTAATTGGAACCCATCCATTTATATTAAATTTTTGTTTATATTTACATACAACATAGAGCGGTTCCTTTGTTTTATGTTCTTCAAAAATTTTCCTAACAAATAAACTAGTTTTTAATGAAGATATAGTTGCAATAGAATTTTTACTAAGTTTATTATTTTTAAAACACCATAATTCATATACATCTGGTACATAAGTTGATCGTATTTCAAATACCATTTCTCTATTAATTATATTATTTACTTTAATAGGTGTTTTGTTCATATAATATATAAATTTATGAGTACCATATTCTGGATGAAAGATTATTTGTTTATCAGAATTTTTCTTAATCATTTCTAAATGATGATACAAGAAAAAAGATTGTATTTGAATGTGACAAACATTCAAAAAATCATTATATTTATATTTCATCTTTAAAATATTAGAAATATTTTCTAATCTTTCACTAAAAGGTATTTTATTTACTTTGTCACCATTCATACAAAATATGTCATTTATAAAATAAATCCAACATTGTTTGCTATTAACTGTTAAAATACCTTCAAATAATGTTCCCTTATATAAATCTATATCAAATCTAAATTTAACAGAATATATTTTTATATTATCATTATTTTTTTTTTCAATAAATAAACAATATTTTTTACCTTTAATTGTTGTTAAAAATAGTAAAAAATTGTGTCCTTTTAAATTAAATGATACTAAATGTGGATTTTCTTTTAAACAATTAATATTTGAATTAGTTAAAATTTCAAATTTTTGTTTTTTTAAATTATAAGTATATTTAAACTTTAATTGTTTACATATTTCTCGCAATGTATTATTATCAAGCGATGAAGCTTTTTTATCACAAAATTTTATTTGACTATATTTATTTTTTGACATCACTAGTATTAATTTATAATTAATATTAATATTCAATTTTTATATTACAATTAAGTCTAAATTTAGAAAATCATTAATTTATGATATCAATTTGTGATATAATAATAGGATATAATAATTTATTTGTATATAGTAACTAGATTAATAATGATAACACGTAGTTTGTTTATAAGATTGACAAATAGTAAAAGAAAACCATGGAAGAAAACAGAATTACAAAAAATATGTAAATCATTAGGTCTAAAAACAAATTTAACAAATAAAGAAATGTATTCAAATATTAAATATCATTATAATATTAAAAAAAAAGTTTTATTACACGATTGGAAATTTAATGAACTTAAAAATATTTTAAAAAAAAAAAATATATCTACACAAGGTACAAAAAAAGATTTATATAATAGAATTTTACAATTAACAAATGGAAATTTAAATGCTGGGGGATATAAAATATTCTATACAACTGCGATTCATCAAGAACAAGGGAAACGAGAATATATGGAGGATAGATTTATAGCAAAATGTAATAAAAATATATGTTTTTATTCGATATTAGATGGACATGGAGGAAAATCTTGTGCTAACTTTTTAAAAAAAAATTTGTATAAGATATTTATCAAAATATATGAAAAAAATAGATATGTCAATATTAAAAATATTTTAACTCAAACATATTTATATGCCGATAAAATGTTTCTTAAAAATAATAAAAAATCTGGAAGTACTGCCTGTAGTCTTTTCATTAACAATCAAACAAAAATATTTGCGGTAGCCAATACAGGTGATTCTCGTATTATTGGACTAGTAGGTAATAAAATAATTCAATTATCAGTTGATCATAAACCAGATAATAATAATGAAAAACAAAGAATATATCAAAATAATGGATTTGTTATGAATTCACGATTAAATGGAATATTAGCAATGTCTCGGTCAATGGGAGATATTGCTTTAAAACAAAAAGGTTTAACCTCCTTCCCAGATACCATAGTAGGAAAAATAACCAAAGATTATAAATATTTAGTAATAGCATCAGACGGTTTGTATGATGTAATGACTAATTATGAAATAATTCAATTTATTCGATATAATTTAACTAAAGGTATTGAAAAAAAAAATATAGCAAAGCGTCTCGTTACATATTCAATTAAAAATAGATATTCTACCGATAATGTGTCAGCAATTATTATTTTTTTTAATTAATTACATTTTTTATAAAAAAGTATATAAGCATATTTATTTGAAACAGCAGTTTGTTCTATCTCTTGGACACTTTCATCATTAAAGCAATACCATTTATTTGCTACCTTTGAAAATGTAAAATAATGACCATCACCAAAATTTCCTATATGATTTATTACACTGTATAATTTATACTTACAATCTTTATTTTCTCCGTCATAAACAATACTAGATATATCTAAATCAAAAGGAATATCTACAAAATTATGTATTTTACAACCTTGATAATTATTTGTATAATAAAATCTTTTTAATTGAATTACCAAATGAGATGGTGTAATTTTAATAGACATTCTCTTTAAAGCATCAGTTTTTTTGTCACATTTCGAACATGAATATTGATTTTCACCTTCTAATTTCTCATTTTCATTAAACGTTTTAAAACAATCGTAAATATTAGTTGATTCATTTTGCTCTAATGACGGTAAAGATATAGGAATATGTGCTGTTGGTTCATATATAATTGATTCATTTAAACATTCCTCACAATGTGTGATTGAACATAATTGCCCATAATAAAATTTTTTTATTTCAGAATAATTTTTTTGAAGAAAAGTACTCCATTCTTTTTTTGAATTAATTGTTATGTCATCACAATTTGGTAATGGTTTAATTTTGACATTTACCTCGCGAGATAATATAGTATCAATTTTATCTAATATAGCCATTAAAATATCCATAGCATCTTGTTGGGAATGAATACTTAAATTATCAATTTCATTATCTAATGTTTTTATTAAACTTATAGGAGCAATTATTTTTTTAACATCATACATTGCCCTTAAAGTACGAGTTAAATTTGTCATAAATTTATTATCAACAACTTTCATTTTTTTTTTGTATTTGTCCGATAATAAAAAAAAACATAAATCATCATTCAAACAAATTGATTGTAATACAGAATTAATATAGCACGTATTTCCTAAATTACTTAGTCCATTAATTTCTCTTTGAAAAGATTGTTTATTCATATTATTATTCATATTATTATTCATATATACTTATAATATATTATAACTTCTTAATATATTTCTGTTTATTATCTAACGATTTATTTTATTCTATATTTAATTATATATAGAATAAAAGAATGAGTAAAAAAGATTCAAAATCTAAAACTAATAAACAAATATTATTAAAAACTCAAGAAACTACGTGTATAGATGCACAAGATATAGGATTAAGTTATGATTTTGCTAATTTTGATTATCAAAATAAAAATGTTAGTAATTATGTTCTCATTAATACAAAATTTAATATGGAACAATGTAAAATGAATGGTGATAATAAATTATCTAGTGATTTTTATAATCATACAATAAAACCATTCAGAAAATGTGGAAAAAAAAACGGAATTATTGGAGATAAAAAAATAGAAGAAACAAATTATTTAAAATTATCTTATAATGATGGATATATTCCTACGTGTAATGTCGATATAGATAGTGACCTGACTCGTTCCAATATTGAACCAAAACCAATAGATAGATTTGCGGAAAAAATTACAGGAGGACGTATGCATCCTATGCCCAAAAATGAAATTCCATTTTTAAATATTAATAAATTTCAAATTGGTTCTCAAAATATAGGCAATCCTACAAAACCACACTTTTTTCCAGATAAACAAGGTATTTCAGCAAGAGATTTTCAAAGAAAATCATCAAAATTTTACAAAAAATAATTTAATTTTTTTTTATTATTTCACTATTAGTAAAAATAATTATCTTTAAAATAATATATAGTACTATGGCTTTTACAAATAATAAGTATGATAATTGCGCGTATCAAAAAGATTTAACACAAAGTACAAGTGTTTTGTCTCATATAATTGAAAAAAATAGATTTATTAATGCAAATCAATGTAGAACAGAATACTTAGGAGTATTACAAGGAAACCCTGTATCAACTGATTCCTTCAACTCTAAATCATCTCTTGTAGATATTGAAAATGAACTTTTTGGACTTGGAAAACAATTAACCAACTGTCCAGAAAAGAAAAATAAATTTTGCAACCAACTCGGTAGTGGTCCAAAATGTGCATCAGCACCACAACAAAAATCTTGCCCAACTAATTTAATTAAATATAAGAAAAAAGTTAATTTCAAACAATGCGATATTAAAAAATGTTGGTAAACTTTTAAACTTTCTATAAGGCAAGTAATAAATAAGCAGTCAAAATTCTATTAATATAAATTTTATATTAATTTATATAATAATGAAAATAAAATATCTTTTTATTATTATATATTATAGTCAAAATGTCCTTTTCAAGATTAACTTATGACACCGATGCGTATAAACATTCATTAAATGAATCTACTCAACCAGGTAAATATTCTATTCAACCATTTGCCTTTTCTAGAGATGATCACTGCTTTTCTGAAACTCCAGAACAAAGAGTTCGTGCTGGTAGAGTTTTTAAAAATTTCGAAACCAACGATCTTGTTGATATTGAATCTGATTTATATGGAACTACAAGAAAATGGTCTAATAATCCTAAACAAAAATTTCCTTATGTAAAAGGTGATTTCAAAAATGCACCAAAATATCCAGAATCTTGTAAAAATAGTCAAGAATCAACCTCTACTCGTCTAGAAGCACCACAATTCAAACGAGGACAAAGTGTAGACAGATTTTATAGCCAATGTCTTAATCCACAACAACTTAATAGAATCCGATCTAATATGTATATTGGAGCCAATACAAGATTATATAACAGAGACAATTATGTTCCACAAATCCCAACCCCAACTGATCAAGGTGCTGCTTTACCAAAAGCCAAAGCAGCAAAACCAGCAATGAATTGTCAATGTACATTAGTTGATGGAAGAGATGATAAATCATTCAAATTAAATAAAGTTTTCTGTAAATCAACTTAAATGAAATTTAAATAAATAGAATTATATAGCCCATAAAAATTTTTATAATTAAAATATAACTAAAATATTCTAATTATAAATATCTAAATTGTGTGTTTATCATTTTTATATTATCTAATAATATATATAAATATTATAATGGCTACACCTGTATACTTAATAGCATCTCTCATTGGAGTAGGGTATTATTTAAATAAAGATGGGCGAGAAGAAAGAGTTTCTATTAAAAGAAAAAAAGTTTCTAAACATGATAAACCAAATTCAAAAGAAATATATAATTCTGATACTGTAAAAAAAGCACGCCGACAAGAACAAAATATGGCAAATAAATTATGGAAAAAAAGTAAAAAACCTATAGAAACTAATATTATTCCACCAATGTTTAATAATAGAAAAAGTAAACAACAAAGACCAGCAGTATCAATCAAAAAATCTTCTGGAGTTCCTATTAAACAATCACAACAAAAAATAATACAAAAAGAAAAAGATATTATTCCATTATCAAATGTTAGTAACACACAAGGATGGAAACCTGTAGTTAAACGAGAATCACAACATACTCAAAAAAGACCAGGATTTTTCCATAATAATATGGAACCTTTCTTTGGTGGTTCAATAAAACAAAATATGAAACCAGATTTATATAGAACTAAATTAGAACACTTTACTGGTGCTCAACCTAGTTACAAACATAAAAAAGAAGTTAAAAGATTATTCGAACCTGTTAAACAAAATATTTTTGGTAATCAAGTTCAAAAAGATAGAGGATTAGAACGATACTGGATTTCTGATAAAAAACCAAATGAAAAACCATTTGAACAAATTAAAGTTGGTCCAGGTGTTGGATTAAAAGTAAATGAAAAAAGTAAACATGGTTTTCATGATTCATATAGACCAAAATACAAAACTGTTGATGAATTAAGAGTTAAACCAAAAGTTTCTTATAAAGGAAGAATACTTAAAGGTGTTAAATTCGTTAAAAGAGGAAAACAATCTAAAGTTATTTCTAGAAAACCAGCTAGATTTTCAGAAAATAAACACTCTAATTTACAAAAGAAGACCTTTGGAGGTATGGCAAAATCAAGTAAAAGAGAAAATTTTGTTAATAATGGAACCGCTCGTTCGCGAACATCAAAACAATATAGTGGAAACGCAAAATCATTGGTTTCTAAAAAACCTATGGCTGGAAAACAAAGAGTTAGTAAAAAACCTAGTTACAAATTTGGAATTTCTAATGCCCGTGGTGCAGATGAATCATATGTTAAAGGAAAAACTAGAACACCAGCAAAAGCACAATTTTGTATTCCTGTTTCTAATATAGCACCTAAAGATAAACAAAGTTATATTTATAATCCAAATGATATAGCAAAAACAACTCTTAAAGAAACAATTGTTGGACATAATGTTACTGGTGGTGTTGGTGGCCAAATTGATAAATTTACAGTTTATGATCCAAATGATTTAGCAAGAAATACTGTTAAAGAAACACTTGTCGGTAAAAATATTACTGGTGGAGTTGGCGGTCAAGTAAATAAATTTACAGTTTATGATCCAAATGATTTAGCAAGAAATACCATTAAAGAAACACTTGTCGGTAAAAATATTACAGGTGGTATTAGCGGTCAAGTTGGAAACCAAACAGTATATGATCCTAATGATAAACCATCACATACTGGCAAAGAAATGTTACTTGAGAGAAATGTTACTGCTAACTATAGTGGTTCTAGAAAAAAACATATAGTATATGACAGTGATGAACGAATAAAAGAAACTATTAGAGAACAAACTGGTGATAATATTAATCAAACTGGTCATATCAATTCATATAAGAATCTTGTAAATCAATATACCGATAAAGCTAAAAAGACTATTAGACAACAAACTTCTAAAAATATAAATCAACAAGGTTATGCTTTAGGAAATAAACGAAGTCAAAATCAATATACTGATAATGCTAAAACAACTATTAGACAACAATATGAAGATAAAAATTATGAAGGAACAGCCAATGCAACTAACAAAAAATCAATTGTATATGATCCAAATGATATAGCACGACAAACTATTAAACAAACAGTTATGACTAAAAATTATGTTGGAACAGGTTCTGGATCAAATGAACAAACTAATAGAGATAATATGTATAATGCAGAAATTAATGCTCTAAAAGAACTTACTTTAAAAGGAAGAAATCCAACACAAAGTGGTCCAAAAAATGCTATAGGATCTGATATTATTAATATGGAATCTAGAAATATTAAATTAAATCCTAAATGGGTAATTAAGAAAAATCTTACAAATGGATGTAGAACATTACCAAAGGTAACAAATATGAAACAACAATATTGCCAAAATCAAAGAAATAATCCAGTTTTATTAAGTGCTTTCAAAAAAAATCCTTATACACAATCATTATCATCAGCACCAATTTTGAATGTATAATCTTTTTATATAAAAATATATCTTTTAATAATTTATAATAAGTATTACTATGACTAATTCTTTACAAGAGTCAATTCAACAAGATGGAACAACAATTCAACAAAAATTGTTTAGTGGTGATCAAAAATTAACTGAACAAAATTCTGCGTTGAATAAACTAATGCAAGAAAATGAAAATATATTAACAAAAACCAGTGGAGAATATGAAAAAGTAAAAACATTATTAAATAATTATAGCATAGTTAAAGAAAAATTAACAGATGATTATTTAAGAAATACTCAAAAATTACAAACAAAATATAGCGATTTAAAAAGAAGTAATGAAGATTTATTAGAGAAAAATAAAAAAGCAATAAACACGTCTAATGAACATCAAAAAAAATTCAAAAAACTTCAAACATATATAGACAAAATGGAAAAACCTATTAGTAAATGGGCTCAGGCTTTAACTATTTTGAAAAACAAAGAAAAAGGACATGAACAAGAAGTTATAAATATGTTAAAAGAAACAAGTCTTAATAAACAAAAAATTGATGAATATTGGGAAATTATAAAAAAAATGGATGCTCTTATTAATAAATTAAATCTTACTGTTGATGATGTACAAGGATATATGACTAACGAACAACGAACTACCAAAAACGTAGCAGAAGAATTAACCACTCTTAAAAAAAAATTAATTAAAACAACTGAACAAATTGGAGGAAACAATTTAAGCAAACAAATTAAATCGTCTAAAATTAAAAATGATGATTTTTTAAAATTTTTATCAAATCCAATTGAATTTAAAATTAAATCAAATAATATGCCAATTAATAAAATGACTGGTGGAAAAAAATCTTCAAAATCTTTATGGACTAAAGATTCATCATCATATATTTTTAAAAATTTTACAAGAAAACAATTAAATAAAATCGCACATAAATGGGGAATAGAGAATACTAAAAAATACAAAAATAAATCAGAATTATCAAAAGCATTAAAACTTTTGATGTTGTATAAAGGTGGAATGATTAAAGGCAAACAAAATATTAAAATTGTTTGTAAAAATATTGATCAAAATACTAAAAATTTGAAAGTTAAAAATATGAAAAATTTACTCAATAATAAATTAAAAAACGTTATTTGTTAAAAAAAATTACTTTTATTATTGAATTTTTAGCAGTTCGAATCTTATCGGAAAATAATCAAAAACTTAGTAAATCTTCAATAAATTCTATAAAATATATTGAAGATTTATATTTTTTATCCAGTTATAGTTGAATTAAAATCATATGCGATTTTATCCTTATTATATCAATTGTGCGATTTAATCTTCGATATTATAAAACTCTAACACTCGATTAGACTAGATTTACATATCATTAAATATGCTCTAATTTATATTCGTAAGGATAACAATGTTTTAACCCGTTATTCCAATTACCAATTTCTCCAAATAAAAGTACTTTTAAAAATGAACTATGTGAAACTATACAAATATTTTTTTCATCTCTTTTTCTAGTAAAAACAAAAAATGTTTGAATTCTTTGTTGTAATTCAGAAACAGTTTCTTGAATATCATTCTTCCAATATTTAGGATTTTCATCAATAAGAGAAAAATCTACATTAGGAAAAAGATTAATTAATTCACTTTTTTTTTTACGTTTATTACAATAATGCATGCCTTGAGGAAATTCAAGAATATCTTCTATTGCAATTATTTTTTTATCAGTTCCATTAAAAATATTAGTAGCAGTTTGAAGAGTTCGCGTTAAAGGAGATACAAATACAATATCTATATTCTTTAAATTTTTCCATCTCTTTCCAAATTCTAAAGATTCTTCTTTTCCTTTTTCCACTAAAGGAGTATCAGTATAATCTGTATATGCTTTATCACCAATTTGCCTAGACAAAATATTATGTAAAGCAGTTCCATGTCGGATACACCATAAAGTTTTAGTCATTATATCAATACTAAATTACTATATATTCATTTACTATTTTTTTCAATTTTTATTTATTTTTTAGAATATAAATATATTAATAAAAAATAAATAATGACAATTACTTGGAAATATTTAAAACAATTTCATTTTATTACACCAAATATTCCGTTACCAAGAAAAGAAAAAGTTCAAAAAAAATATGATATACATAAAAAAAAAATTGGTATGTCTATTGATAATTATATTCTCGATACAATCTTACATAACTTAAGATATAAAATAACAATAAATTGTTTTCCATATGATATAGAAAAAAATATATCACATCATATTCTTTGGATATCTCCAAATTATAAACTAGTAAAAATAGAAATAGAAAGTATTATTACTAACTATTTTGGATATAAAAAGTTTATATGTTTCAAAAATAAAATTGAGACAAGAAGTATAAAAACTATTGAGCATTATCATATCTTTATTCTTAAGAATAATATGTAATATTCTCTATAAAATCTTTTAATATATCTGGATATTTTTTAAATTCTGAACTTTTTTTATCAATTGAAAATAATTTAATTTTTTTTTTCTTATTTACATAATACATTGAGTTATAATGAACACCTATATCATTTGTACTTGGAGAACCGCTCATAAATATAGCATATTTTGCTTTATCTTTTAAATTAGTATTTTTATGTAATTGAATATGTGAAAACCAACTTATATACTTACCTATCCGAATTTGTTTACTTGTTCCAGAAATATAAATTAATAATATTCCAAAATATTTATAAAATATAAAACCTAGTATATTCCATGTTATTTCATCACCCCAATATACTGGTGTCAAATTATCTAAATAATCAGGATTCAAATACTCACTTTGAGTAATAAGAGATTTTAATTCATTTGTTATTTTTTTTACTTCTATATCAGATAAACCCATATTTTTTTCCGAAAATGGATGATATTTTTGTTTGATAAATGGTAATGACAAATGATTATATTGTGGTGAGTCTTTATATTCCATTACTATTGATAAAGTATGTATTACATAAGGATTATAATTCATATAATCTTTGACAAAATTAGAAACTAATTCTCTTATTATTTGTTGGGCAATATTTACTTTTGAGTTTGAAATATAATTATTTTTGGCATTTATTCTTACTTTAGATAAATTTTTACAAAAATTTTTAATACTTGGATTTTTATTTTTGATGCATTTATTTGAAATTATTTCCATTAAATCATCATCATCTAAACAACTAACTATTGAAGCAAATTGAGAATCAGGGCCATTTTTAATATTTTCTATGATAAATCCAATTGGTAAGGTATTATTATGTATTTCTGATATTGAATTATTATGTATTAAATATTGTTCATAATTATCTCTCATCACAGTTTCTAATATATCATAATATTTGTAATCAATATCATTAACTTCAATTTTACCATCATTTGTTAGAATTTTAAAAAATTTTTTACCTATTCCACTATTGTTTAAATTTTCATATGTTTCTTCGTTTTTTGTATGATAAATTTGTTTTATTTTGTTTGATATTTGTTCAATAAAATTTTTAATATTTTTACTATACACACGTTCTTTTAAATTTTCTAAAATATTTCTTTTATTATTTAACTTATTATTTAGGGCATTTATGTACAAATTTAAATAATCTTTTAATTTTTTTTCTATAATTTGGCGAAAAATCTTCATCTGATAATCCAGATGATCTTCTTTATCAAAATTTCGTAAAAAATTTTTTATATCTTTTTCTGGAATTTTATCTTTATATTTTATAATTAATGAAGATAAATGTTTATATAATTGTTCTGTTGAAATACTATATATATCTTCTTTTTCTACTAAATTAAATTTACTATTTATTTTCTCTATGGCTTTAATTAAATAATTTCTATCTATTTGTTGTTTTGGATAATTTAATAATTCTTCAAAATCAACTTTAAATTCTTTTATTAAATAAGGAAGTAGTTCATTATCATCATTTATATTTTTTTTAAGTATTTTAAAATTTTTAATTTTTTCATATTTCATTTCATTTATAAAATCCTCTAACCAAGTTTTATCTTTTTTGTATCTTTTTTGAATACTTTTAATCCATTTAACAAAATCTTCGTCTAATTCTATCTCATTATTTCCACCCCCAGTGTATTCTGTGATATCTGTCACAGATTTTCGTAATCTTTTTCTTATTTTTGAATTAGAATTAATTATATCATCCAAATTTTTATAAATATTACTAATATCAGTAGTAGTTTTTGTTTCGTTTTTTTTTAATTCTTTTAATAAATTACAGATTTCGTCTTTTGTTGTACAATGATCACTCATCTTATATTATAATATAAATATAAATTTAATAAAAATTTAATTAAGTAATTATTCTAAATTTTTTTGTTTTTTGTTTTCTTTAGATACATTACGAGCTAGATTTATATAGTATTTTGGTAAAATTGTATCTAGAGTTGCTTGTGAAACTTTATTGGAAATTTTCTGTTTATAATCACTTAACCATTTTAAATATCTATTATATATATCATTATTTGAAATCGCTTCTTCAGTTGTAAGTTCGATTGGAATATCCAAATTTGATAATATATCTTCAAAGAATTTTTCTAAATCAATATCTTCTTCGATTTGAATTTTACTTGGCCATATATCAAAATATTTTTTAAATGGTCCTTTTACCATAATTTCATCATTAGTACATTCTTTTAATTCTTTTTTTGATAATGTCATTTTATAGGTCCTAAATTTGTTTAATTGTCCTAAAATTTTACTATATAATTTTCTAACTTCTTGTAAATATATGAACGATAATTTTGATTTTTTTATTAATATAGAATCATTTTTTAATGTATCCATATAAATTTTTTTTCCTTTTATTCCATTAATACTTATATAATGTTTTGATGCATTACTAGATATTTCATTTTTTAATACAGAAGGGATTCTTTCTGTTATCCAATATTTCAAAGATGTTTCTACTTTATGTAGTGTTCTTTTCCAATGTTCCATAATTTGATTATCTCTTTTTATTAAATTTGCGATAGTTTTTATACAATTTGTTTCAAATTGACCTATTGATAATAAGTCTTCTGTAATTATATTCTTTCTATAATTTGAACATTCAAAATTACCATCAATTTCTAATCTAGCATAAATATATTTATCAAAAAGTAAAGTTTCCTTATTATCTAATGATTTACACTTAGATACTGGTTCATATATGTTTTCATTTTCTCTATGTTTGAAAATGTAATAACGAAGTTTATATAAGTTATCTCCGTATATATCTACATAATCTTCTAAATCATTATCTTCTGTCCATAAAGGTTTTGAATTTTCTATTCTTTTTGCTTTATTCATTATTAATTTTATAATATAAAGAGATTTTTTTTATATATCTTAAATTTAACTCAAAATAAAAAATATAATATTTTATTATATTATATATACATTATGAATAAAACTTTGATAATATTTGGTTTAGTTATTATAGTTATTGGTATTTTAGTTGCTGTATTAAACATTTCCAAAAAACAAGAATCATTTGATAATATTGAAAATTTTGATTTATTACGAACAATTACTGAAGCTTTTTGGGAAGATGAAAAAAAAGATGAGAAAAAACAAAAGAAAAAAGAACAAAAGACAGAAAGTGCTGCTACAGAAGCTCAAATTCAAACTGAAGGAGTTCTTTCACAAGGATTATCTGTAGAAGCTGCTGTTGAATCAGAAACTGCTAGAAAATTATCCAAAAAAACTTGTATGAAAAGCGTTATAGATTATGCTACTAGTCTTGTAGAACAGGCAAAAATTGCACAAGATAGATCCGCAAGAGCTCTTGAATTTGTTCAGGAAATTCAAAAAAATTTGTAAATATATTTAATATGTAATTTTTTTTATAATGTTTTATTATATAATAGAATGACTAAATTTTTAAATAAAATATTAGATGTAAGTGTTATTATTTTATTATTTGCTATACTTATGACAATTGCTTGTAAATATAATCGTGAAGATTTTGCTGATTTACAAGATTCATCTATTCTTGAAAATTTTGAAACAGAATATTATGAATCAGTTTCTGACTTATCTCAAAAACTTGCTAATGCTAAAAAACAAAATGATGATCTTCAAAAAAAAATAAAATCTATAAATTCATAAAATTTGTGATTCGAATATTGTATTTTTAAAACTAATTAATATAGTTGTAAAAATATATTTAAAATTATTTAATTGTAATTATCTATATAGTTAAAGTATAATGGAAGATTTTTTAAGTGTTGAAAACTATCAATTAATATCAAATTATTTAATTAATTTTTCTCAAAAAAAATTTAATATAAATATTAATGTAAATGATTATGATGAAAAAATATACTTATTAATGGAACAAATTTATGACAAATTTAATCCAAATTTATCAAAAACAAAAGCTAATATGTTTGTTATTAAAAATATTTTAGATACAATTAAAGAAGATGTTTTTAAATTAAATTTTCAAACAGAAAAACAAATCACTATGAATGAACTGATTCAAAATGAAAATAAAAAAAGTGAAAAAATAAAAAAAAAAAATCCCAACCAAATACCAGTTTCTATTAGCGATGATATAAACCAGAAAATTTCTAGACAATTAGAAACTAGACAAATATATAATCATATTAGAATAAAAAATGATATTGATCCACTAAAAATGTATAAGAAATTAAATATTGAAAAACAAAAATTAAATCAACCAATTGATTTGAGTGCTCCAAAACAATATAAAACTGACATTCTTATTAGTAAACCAGAACATTTTGATAAATTACATAAAAAAATTTATGGAGAAGATAAAACACTTGATAATTTTTTTACTATAGATAGTCGTGATAGAAATACAGATATTTTCCCAAATTCAAATAATTATACAATTAATTTAAATGAAATATATACAAATGTAGTGTCAGTTGAACTTATTACAGCAGAAATACCAAAATCAGGATATCTTATAGAATATTACAATAATATTTTACATTTTCAAGAAAAAAATGATCAAGTTGCTAGTTCAACATATTATGAAGCTGAAATTCCTATTGGAAATTATACATCTCAAACTATAGTTAGTGCTCTTCAAAACGCATTAAATACAGCTGGGCAATCAACATATAACGTATCATTTACATCTGATGAAAAAATTAAAATACACAGTGATCTTTCTGGTGGAGATAATATTTTTAATTTAGTATTTAGTAATGGTATAGAAAATTATGGTATTGATTCATTTAGAAATAAATATATTACATACACAATCGGACGAACTCTAGGATTTGATGCTGTTAGCCTTTCTGGACAAAATAATTATACTTCAAATGATAGAATAACATTTCAAAGTGAAGATTATGTTTTATTAGAAATACCAGAATTAAGTGGTCTAATAGATGGAATTCATTATAATAGTCAGGATGATTTTGCTAAAATTTTATTAGATTCCGATCAAAATAAAACTACTTTTTATAAAAATTTACTAGTTTATCCAATTATTAAAAGATTTCACCCAACAATTGATATATCTAAATTAACTATAAATTTTAAAATATTTGGTAATAATTTTTACGATTTTCATGGCTTAGAACATTCATTAACATTTAAAATACAAACTCTTAAACAAAAAATATATTCTGACATCGATATAGGAAATCAAAATGCAATGATACAACATTTAGAACAAAATTCAATACCAGAACCATCAAAAGAAACTATTATAGTATAATTAATTAATTCATTCGTATATAAAAATGATATAATATTAGATATATTATATAATATAAGTACAATATGTCCGATAAAATATTTAATGTTTTCTTTTCACAAAATAACTATAAAGTACTATTAAGTGTAGTTTATGAACACTTAATGAATGAATATGATTATTCAATTGGTGACGATGAAGAAGAATTATGTGTAAAAATTATGGAACATATTTACAATAATTCTGAACCTAAAAAAAATACAACTTCAGTTATAGATTATGTTAAAGGATTAAATAGAACTACTATAAATGAATTAATAGAAATTATTATAAAAAAAATTCATAATGATATGTCACCTGATAAAAATTCAATTGATATTCCAAAAGAACCATTACGAAATGAAAGAGATAATAAAAATATGCAAATACAACCAAGACAAACCGGATCTTTTGGTAATGTATCTGAACATCCATCTAGACAAAATACACAATTCGCATCTACATCTTTTCCGGGAAGCAATCGTGATATAATAAATAATTTTGAACAAATACAAAAAGAAAGAAATAATGATCAACCATTAAAAGAAATGAAAGGACGAAATCCTCAATTTGAAGACCAATATAGAGAAGATAATACAAAAATATCAGAAGATTATGAGAAAGCACTTTCTGAAAGAAAATATCAAAATAATGAAAATAATTTAGAAACAATTATTGAAGAAAATATAGAAGAATTTGATAAAGTTTTGCCCGGAATGGACGCAGATACACAATATTCAGAATTACCAACCGCTGAACAAAAAATAGCTCTAAATGAACCCCCACAACCTACTAATTTACAAATGCTTATTAAACAACCTGATATATTTAAAAAATATTTAGCAGAAGCAAATAAAGGTCTTACAAAAGAATATTTTGTTGTAATTGATAGTCGTGATAGAAATTATGATTTATTTTCAAGTACATCTCAATATGAAATTGAATTGAATAATGTTTATAAAGATATAGTATCAATTGAATTAATTTCAGCAGAAATTCCACATTCTGGATATATTATTAATGCATCCAATAATGAAATTCATTTTATTGAAACAAATACACAAACTTCTACAAATACATACTATACTGCTACTATACCTCAAGGCAATTATACCGAAAGTGAATTGGCTACTACTATTGGAGAACAAATGACCACTGCCGGTCAATCAACATATACAGTTACAGTCGATACAACTTCCAGAAAAATGTCTATTGCTAGTAATTTAACCGGGGGAGATAATATTTTTTCGCTTATTTTTAGAGGTAATACTGAAAAATATGAAGATAGCACTCGTTATTTATATAAAGAACGAAGTATAGGAAGTATTTTAGGTTTTATTAGAAATGATTTATCAGGGTCAGCAAGCTATACCGGACAAAATCAATATAATATTAATGGGGAGAACTATATTCTATTACATATAGATAATTTATCAAATATGGAAGGTAGAGGATATGGTGTTTCAAATTCTTTTGCTAAAATTACATTAACATCTGATAAAAATAAAACTAGATTTTATAATATGAATGAATATATTACAAAAAAAATTTTTAATCCACCTCTCGGAAAATTAAACCAACTTTTTATTAAATTTAAAAAATATGATGGTGGATTATACGATTTTGGAGGAATTGAACATAGTCTTTTTTTTAAAATTACTACATTAATCCAATCACAAGGATATATGGTATAATTTGTTTCAATTTAAATTAATTAGATGAGTTATTTTTTAATATTTATTTAAATTTATTTTGAAATAAAAAATTTAATATATATAGGGTGTACAAAATTTGATTAAATTATATATTTAGATATCTTTATATACATATATAATTTAATTTCAGTCATATATTTATTTTTTAAATTTATTATTCCAGTCGTTCATAGACTGATATATTTATCATCACAAATTGATAATATATTATTTAAATTTGTATGTATTTATTTATTTAATTAATTAATTAAATTTTATTTAACTCAAAATTTTTTTCTTTACATATATTATAACAAACATATAAATATGGGTGGTGGATTAATGCAATTAGTCGCTTATGGCGCACAAGATATTTACCTTACAGGTAACCCTCAAATTACTTTCTTCAAAGTTGTCTACAGAAGACACACTAACTTTTCCGTAGAATCTATTGAACAAACTTTCAATGGATCTCCAGACTTTGGAAAAAAAGTAACAGTAACCGTATCAAGAAATGGTGATCTTATTACCAACTGTTATCTTCAAGCAACTCTCCCAGCAGTAACCGCAACTGGTTCTGGTTTCCAATGGTCCGCAGAAGTAGGACATGCTCTTATCAAATCCGTAGAAGTAGAAATCGGTGGTCAAAGAGTTGATAAACAATACTCCGACTGGCTATCTATCTGGCAACAACTTACTCAAGAAGCAGGAGCAGCAGCAGCATACGCCAACATGATTGGTGATGTAGCAGCTAACACAGGACTCACAGCCGCAGCCGCAACCAAAGGTGCATACACCGTATATGTACCACTTCAATTCTGGTTCAACAGAAACCCAGGTCTTGCTCTCCCACTTATCTCCCTACAATACCACGAAGTTAAATTTAACATTGAATTCGCAGCTCTTGCTGATTGTTCAACTGGTGTATCTACCGCATCCCTAGGAGATACTTCTCTTTTCATCGATTATGTATATCTTGATACTGATGAAAGACGTAGATTCGCACAAACTTCCCACGAATATCTAATTGAACAACTTCAATTCACTGGTGATGAATCTATCACTGGAACCAACAACAAAGTCAAACTTAATTTCAATCATCCAGTCAAATGTCTCGTATGGGCAGTCAAATCTTCCGATGATGCCAACTTCACATACAGAAATATTGATGCTGCTAAATTACAACTTAACGGACACGACCGTTTCGCAGAAAGAGCTGGATCATACTTCAACTGGGTACAACCATACCAATGCTTCGGATCTTCCCCAGCAGCAGGAATTAACGTATACTCATTTGCTCTCAAACCAGCTGAACATCAACCATCTGGTACCGCTAACATGTCCAGAATTGACAACGCTACCCTTAATGTCACAGTTACCGCAACTGATGCCGTCGTAAAAGTATATGCCGTTAATTATAACGTGCTTAGAATTATGTCGGGAATGGGCGGGCTTGCATATTCTAATTAAGCGTATCCAGTATTATGTCTGGTATGGACACTTATTTCAAATTTACTATTCGGTCTTATTATTTGAATTTCCTCATGAATTCATATAATTAATCCTCTTCTTCGGTTATGTGTAGATATGAGGTAATTTAAGTAATTAGATTACACTTATCTCTCTCTCACTCTCACTCTCACTCTCACATAGGTAAGTTATCTGTATTGATATTAACCATTAATATACATAGGTATATGATGGAAGGATATCGTTAAGATATAGATTTAGTATTCTTTTATCGTTTTTTAATAAACCATTTAGGTGGCTTATTAAAAAATTTTTTACGTTATGTGCTAAAAATTTTAGTATTATGTCAGGTATGGGTGGTCTAAACGTTTTTTTCTGGGTGGCTTGGTAGTAGGTGATTAAATTTTTACTAATGTCGTTGATTTTATTGCTTAAAATGTTCCGCGTATTATGTCTGGAATGGGTGGTTTTTTAAAAACAAACGAAAAATAAAATTGATTTACATATTTTGAAATTATAAAAAATTAAAATGAATTGTAAATTGTGTAATAAAATTTTTCCTAATGATCGAGAAAGGGCATGTCATGATAATAGTCCTGATAAATATTGTCTTAATAAACACAAAATTGTTGAATATCATGATAATAAATATGTTGTTATGGACATCTTGTCTAAAGGGAACAAATTTTTATGTGTTATTGATTATGATGATTTTGATAAATGTAAACGCCATTGGAATAAAACAGTAGCTGGTTATATTTATACAGAAAAAATTAGAAATGTGAAAGAATATTTACATCATATCATAATGAATGGACAATTGGAGGAAAATAAAACAGTAGATCATATTAACAGAAATACATTAGATAATAGAAAAGCAAATTTCAGAATTATAGATCAAACACATCAAAATTATAATCAAAATAAAAAAAAGCGAAGAAAAACATATCCAAAATTAGTAAAGGATGGAATTAAAGATGAAGATTTGCCTAGATGTGTTTCTTTCAGTTCAAAAGAAGAAAGATTTAGTTTTGAATTGAAAAAAAATGGTAAAAAAATAAAAACAATTAAAGGAACACGACAATCACTTCCAAATCTAAGAATTAAATTAAATCGTTTAATTAAAAGAATCAAAGAAGAAATAGAGAAAGACCCAAAATTATTTGAATATTATCAAATGTTTGGTGAACTTACAGAAGAAGGTGAAAAATTACAAAAAGAATATGAAGAAATTATTTCACTTTAATCAAATATAAAAATAAAAACTAATCGGATAAAAAAATTGATATAAATAATGATATTATTAATTTAATATATTTTTACATTGTGTATTAACGAATATAATTCTATATTAATGAATTTAATACCATAAAACTAAATATTGATCGTGTACACATGGTACATGTAGAAATGGTTCAAATTTCATATTTGTAAATGAAATATTTCTTCTAGTTTTATTATCTTTCATCACTGTAACTAT
>ERZ651768.345-NODE-345-length-35497-cov-4.216318_pt1 | contig 35497 bp, 37 predicted proteins | sample MGYA00514754_ERZ651768 | MGnify/ENA metagenome assembly ERZ651768
GGAAAGACACTGCTTGCGAAGGCAGTAGCGAACGAGTCAGGCGCCCATTTCATTGGTATTCAGGGACCGGAAATCATGAACAAGTACTATGGTGAGTCTGAAGCACATTTGCGGCAAAAGTTCGAGGAGGCCGAGGCGAACTCTCCATCAATTATTTTTATCGATGAACTTGATTCCATTGCTTCCAAGCGGGATGAAACCCAGGGCGAGGTCGAACGGCGTGTCGTCGCACAGCTGCTGACGCTGATGGACGGGCTGCAGGCGCGTGGGCAGGTTATCGTGATTGCCGCGACTAATCGTCCCGATGCAATTGACCCTGCCCTGCGGCGCCCTGGTCGCTTTGACCGCGAAATCGAGATTGGCATCCCCGACTATGAGGGCCGGCGCGAAATCCTGCAGGTTCACACGCGAGGCATGCCCCTCGAGCGTGACGAGGATGGTGCCTGGGATGAGCTGGAGCACTTTGCCGAGATTACACACGGATTTGTCGGAGCAGATATGGCGGCGTTGGCGCGCGAAGCGGCGATGAGTGCACTACGGCGCTACCTACCGGAGATTGACCTGGACGAACCACTGCCGCCCAAGCTGCTGCAGGAAATGAAGGTTACAACCGATGATTTCAAGGAGGCGCTCAAGGACGTCGAACCGTCGGCGCTGCGCGAGGTAATGGTCGAAATAGCGAAGGTCGCTTGGTCGGAGGTCGGTGGCCTCGAAATGGTCAAGCAGCAGCTGCGCGAGGCTGTCGAGTGGCCCCTAACTAATCCGGCTGGTTTCGAGCGACTGGGCATAACTCCACCGCGCGGTATCCTGCTCTACGGACCGCCTGGTACTGGTAAGACACTGCTGGCCAAGGCGACTGCGACCGAGGCGGCAGCCAACTTCATCGCCATCAAGGGCCCCGAAGTAATGTCGAAGTGGGTTGGCGAGTCTGAGAAGCGGTTGCGCGAAGTCTTTCGCAAGGCGAAACAGGTAGCCCCCTGCATAGTGTTCCTGGATGAACTGGACGCACTGGCACCGACGCGTGGCGGCGGCGGCGACAGCCGTGCCAGCGATCGACTGGTGGACCAGCTGCTGACTAGCATGGACGGCTTGGAGAACATGGAAGGTGTCGTTGTTATCGGCGCTACCAACCGCCCCGAAATCATCGACCCCGCACTTCTGCGCCCCGGGCGTTTCGACCGGCTGCTGCTGGTACATGCGCCAGATCGGGATGCCCGCCAGGCTATTCTGGAAATCCACACTGCCGAAATGCCGTTGGTGAAGGTTGACCTGAAGCGGTTGGCTAAGCAGACCGACGGCTACTCGGGGGCAGACTTGGATGGCATCGTGCGCGAGGCGGCGATGCTGGCGCTGCGCGAGGACCCGGAAGCGAAACAAGTGTCGCATGCACAGTTCGCGCAGGCGCTAGAGGTAGTACCTCCCTCGATAACTGACGATACAGTCAAATACTACGAACAGCTTGGACGGCAACTCATGAAGCGGGGCCGAGACTCCGGACGCCGCAGCGAGGACGACCTTTACACCTAGCCATGGAAATCAGGTTGAGCGACTTTCAGGGAAAGGAAATCACCACTTTCACCGGCGAACGGCTGGGACGTATCAGGGACCTGATTCTGGAATCAACTACGGGGGAACTCCAGATGCTCCTCATAGATTCTGACGGTTTCGCTCCAAAGGGCCACGAACTGGATGACGAGGGGCTGCTGAATATTTCTTTTGATGCCGTACGATCGGTCAAGGACATGGTTATGGTACAGCTGTGAATCTCGACCGAATGACTGCGAGTCTCTACTTCCTGCTGGTGCCATTGGCACTCGCATTCTGGGTTGGCTGGAGCTATCGCTTTGGCGTTTGGAATGACATTGGTCTCTACGCCGTACTGGTAGTGATGCTTGGCTTTGGCTTTCTCGGTAGCTACGTCTACGGGCGTGCGCGTCAGTCTTAAATAGGTCTGGTTTCTCCGCCGCCGTCCTCGCTAGGAGTCAAGCTGTTACCGACGATAGATGACGCCTTTTGGGTGCTTTAAAAATGGATGAAATGATTGCTTTCTGGGTGGGCGCTTGGGTACTAGCGCTCATTTTCGCCTTCTACCGCCTGAGATGGGTCGAGGCGCAGAGTCAGGGCACCACTGAAATGGTGACCATCGCGGGCCATATTCGCGAGGGTGCTATGGCATTTTTGCGCCGCGAGTACAGCGTGCTGGCGCTGTTTGTCGCACTGGTTGCCATACTGCTCGCGCTGGGATATCAAGGCGAAGATCGCCTAATCGCCGTTTCGTTTGTCGCTGGCGCTTTTTGCTCGGGATTGGCGGGTTTCATCGGTATGTGGGCTGCTACAGCCTCCAACTCGCGTACGACCCACGCCGCGCGTAGCTCCCTCAATTCCGCGCTGGAAGTTGCCTTCTCCGGCGGTTCGGTCATGGGTCTCTCAGTAGCGGGGCTTGGTGTGATGGGGCTGAGTCTCCTTTTCATACTCTATGACCAGCGCATTGCTTCTGATGATCCTGACCATCTGGTGCAGGTGATGACCATCATGGCTGGTTTTTCACTCGGAGCTTCCTCCATCGCGCTCTTCGCGCGCGTAGGCGGAGGCATCTACACCAAGGCGGCTGATGTCGGTGCCGACTTGGTTGGCAAGGTCGAGGCAGGTATTCCAGAGGATGACCCGCGCAACCCCGCCACCATCGCCGATAACGTCGGAGACAATGTCGGCGACGTCGCCGGCATGGGCGCTGACTTGTTCGAGTCTTTTGTTGGCGTTATTATCGGTGCAATGGTGCTAGCGGCGGCGCATGATTCCATGCCGCTGGTGCGATTACCACTAACGCTCGCCGCGGCGGGCATTTTCGCCTCGATTGCCGGCACATTCCTGGTCCGCACCAAAGAGGGTGGCGATCCGCAGACAGCGCTTAATCAGGGCCATTTCGGCGCTGCAGCACTGATGCTGCTTGCAAGCTGGTTCATCATCAACGAGGTTATTGGTGCAGGAATCGCATGGGATGGTGTCAGCGGCGATCTGCTCACATCCTGGGAGCTTTTCATCGCCACCGTCATTGGCTTGCTGACCGGGATTCTCATAGGATTGCTGGCAGAATACTTCACTGCCGAGTCGCGAGGGCCGGTGCAGTCTATTGCGCAGGCCTCTGAAACTGGGCCAGCTACTAACATAATTACCGGATTGGCTGTAGGGCTGTTCTCGACCGCGCTTCCTATAGTGGTAATCGCCGTGGCAATGGTGCTCTCTTTCACTATGGCCGGCCTTTACGGCATTGCGCTGGCGGCACTGGGGATGCTCGCAACCATTGGCATCCAGCTTGCTGTCGATGCTTATGGACCGATTGCTGATAACGCAGGCGGCATCGCCGAGATGGCGCAATTACCGCCTGAAGTACGGCAGCGCACTGACAAGTTGGATGCTGTCGGTAACACCACCGCCGCCATTGGCAAAGGGTTTGCCATTGGTAGTGCAGCGCTCACGGCGCTAGTGCTTTTCAGCGCCTACACTACCAAGGCAGGCATCGTGTCCATTAATCTACTTGAACCATCCATACTGGCTGGCGTCTTCATCGGCGCGATGCTGCCCTTCCTGTTCGCCGCGCTGGCGATGCAGGCGGTCGGAGACGCTGCCTTTAGCATGATTGAAGAAGTGCGCCGCCAGTTCCGTGAAATCGAGGGGTTACTGGAAGGTAAGGCGGAAGCTGATTACGCGCGTTGTGTTGATATTTCCACGGCGGCCGCTATCCGGAGCATGGTGCTACCGGGACTGCTGGCGGTCGCAACGCCCGTAGTTTTCGGTTTGTTGCTCCCGCTACACCCCGCAATAACGCCAGTGCAAGGTGCGGAGACACTCGCTGGTGTGTTGGTAGGAGTCACGGTATCAGGCGTATTGATGGCCATTTTCATGGCCAACGCCGGTGGAGCGTGGGATAATGCCAAGAAGTATATCGAGGCGGGTGCGCATGGCGGCAAGGGCTCTGAGGCGCATAAGGCATCGGTCGTAGGTGATACTGTTGGTGATCCCTTCAAAGACACCGCTGGGCCAAGCCTGAATATACTCATCAAACTGATGTCAGTGGTGTCGCTGGTAATCGCACCGCTAATGGTATGAGCCCCCCCAGCCGTAACGAGGTCTGAATGTACTATATCCATACCCGGGAAGACATGGTCCGCATCCCCCCTGACCGATTGGGAGAAGACCTAGGCAAGCTGACCCTCGAGCTGGCACGCCAGGTTTTCGAAGGGCGAATGGGGCCGGACCAGAAATTAGTCGTGCTAATTACCAAGCTCAAGCTGAATGGCGCCAGCCGCGTGGTCCACGGTGACGGTGCAGTATACCAGCCTGTACGCATGCAGATGCTGCTTTTTGATATTCGGATGCAGGAAGTTATTGAGGGTCTAGTCGACCAGGTAGTCGACTACGGCGCTTTCGTCCGGTTCGGACCACTCGACGGGTTGCTACATGTTTCACAAATACTCGACGATCATATTGACCCTGATGTGGGCGGCCAGCGTATGATTGGCAAGGAGACCAAGCGTGAGATGCGTGTGGGTGACCGCCTCCGCAGCCGTATTGTGACTATTTCGCTCAATGAGGTTTCGCCACGTGAGTCCAAGATTGGCCTTACAATGCGGCAGCCCGGCCTAGGCAAGCTAGAGTGGATTGATGAAGACAACGCCGGGGAGGCGGATAGCTGATGTTTGCGTGCAAGGAGTGTCACCAGATTTTGGAGCAGAAGGACAAGCATAATTGTCCATCCGGCGTCCGCGAACCGACCGTCTCGCGCGAGTGGCAAGGTTTTGTCGAAGTTATAGACCCAGCCAAGTCACAACTGGCGCAGGAGCTTGACATCCGCACACCCGGGCGCTATGCCTTGCGCGTACGCTGATGTATCGCATGCCTTCAGAGATGGCGGACGAACTTTCGCGCCCCATGGGGACACTGCACTCCATACCTCCGCAGTCACTGCGCGAGAGCCGTTGCATTGCCACCATCGGCGACCGAACCACGTTGGCGGTCGCACAGGAGGTGTGCCAGCCTCACCTCGCTATAGTAGACTTCAAGACACGGAGGCACACTCCAGTTTCTGCTAGCGACCGCGTAATCCTCGAATCTATTTGTGCTCAGCGTGTGCTACGTGTCAATAATCCCGCAGGTGGAATCACGCGCGAACTTTGGAACGCTGTGGCGTCAACTGCAGAACAGCGTATGCGCACCCGTATCGAGGTCGATGGTGAGGAGGATTTAGCAACTCTCGCCGTGCTGGCGCTCTGCCCCGACGGCACCGAAGTGCTTTATGGCCAGCCCGGGCAGGGGGTCGTACACCTGACCTTGGACCGGGCCTCACGCCGGCGGGCGCAGGGTTGCTTGGACCGCATGCAGGAGACCTGAAAATGGAATTGCAGATAATCCAGAACACCGATAATTCGCTCCTCGGGCGTCAGGAGCTACAGCTTCGCATCGCGCACGATAGCGCTGCCACCCCCAAGCGCATGGAAGTGCGTAAGGAAGTCGCAAAGCAGATGAAAGCGAAAGCAGAGCTGGTAATCATCGACCACCTGCGCAACCGCTACGGCCGCTCCGAGACAACTGGTTACGCCAAAGTTTATGCTGACATGCCGACGCTCAAGGCGACCGAGACTCGCCCCATCTTGGCGCGACATGGCCTTGCCGGCGCTGTTGCTCCCACCGCGAAGGGTGGGAAAGAGAAATCAGCGGTGAAAGCCAAGGACGAGGAAAAAGCGCCCGCGGAAGCCGATACAGAAACAGAACCTGCCAAGGCTGACGCTGATAAAGCCGCTGAAGCCGACGTGAAAGCTCCTGCCAAGGACGCCGCAAAGGCCGCTGCCGAGGAGGCGTGATGGGCAAAATCGAGCACTACAAGGTCGAGGGTAATAGACTGGTGCGCGACCGCGAGCACTGCCCCGAGTGCGGTCCCGGCACCTTCATGGCGCACCACGCCAACCGCAAGTCGTGCGGCCGCTGCGGCCACACCGTGTCCGCCGCTGACAGCGCCCCCGCAACCAGCGCGCCTGCCGGCAGCGACGATTCCGTTGCTGGGGACAGCAGCAGCGACTGACTGGGCCCGTAGTGTAGCCTGGAATCACCGAAGCCTCCGGAGCTTCAGACTCGGGTTCGAATCCCGGCGGGCCCGCCACCCTAATTCCCGGTCAGCGCGCCCAGATTCCCGCGAAGCATCCAGAGCACCAGCAGTACTCCCAACAGTAGCATTCCCTGCGAGATAACTGCCAGTAGTTTGAAGAGCCGCTCGCGTCCCGCAGGATCATCAAGTTGTGCTTGCAGCCACTCCACGGGCGGGACGCCCATCACGCCTTGATGCGCTTGAGCCTGAAAATGTTTTCGCGCTCAAGCTCTTCGAGCCGGAGAGTGATGTAGCTCGCGATTTCCTCCAGCTGTGGAATGACCTTGAACTCTAATGCATTAACACGTCGCTTGGTCGCCTCGATTTCGTCGAGCAGCTTCTTCATCGTCGTCTCCAGCTCGGCAGCCTCCAGGATTTTCGCGGCCAGCAGTTCGAAGGCGTGCACCGCCTCGTCCACGCGCACCGATGTGCCGATGAGCCCATAGCCGCGCTCCTCGACTGACTTCTGGATTTGTGAGACTTCGATTCCGGGAACAACGACACCCATGATGTTGCGCTGTGTCAGGACGACCTCGGGCGGCGTGCGGACGCAGTTGGCGGCTGAACTCAAGGCGCTCTTGCCGTCGGCGGCCATTGCGACTGCCAGCATCTCGACCGCCTCGCCGTAGAGTCCCGAGAGCTGCGCACGCATGTCCTTCACCTTGGGTAGCAGCTCGAAGAACTCCATTATCAGGCCGTCGCGCTTCATCTTCAGCAGTTTGTGGCCGCTGATGGAGAGCTTGATGCGCCGGCGGGTCGCAATCAGCTCGGACCGCGTCGGCTTGACGTCCGCGATGCTCACTTGTCCCTGTACGCCGGGTGGTATTTCTCCAGCGTCTTGCGGTCAATCCTAGTCAGCGCCGATTCCGGCAGCTTGCTTAGCAGGTCCCAGCCGGTCTCAAGCGTGGCCTCCGCGATGTCGCGGTCCTCGTCGCGCGCCTGCCGTACGAAGCGGTCCTCGAATTCATCAGCGAACTCGAGCAGTTTCTGGTCGCGCTCGGAGAGGGCCTCCTTGCCGACAATCGCCACCAGCCCGCGCAGGTCAACCCCTTCGGCGTACGCCGCTTAGAGCTGGTCGCTTAGCTGCTTGTGGTCCTCACGCGTCTGCCCTTTGCCAATGCCGGCGTTCATCAATCGCGAGAGCGATGGCAGCACGATGATGGGTGGATAGATGCCCTTGCGGTGCAGGTCGCGCGAAATCACGACTTGGCCTTCGGTGATGTAGCCGGTCAGGTCAGGGATGGGATGCGTGATATCGTCGCCCGGCATGGTCAGGATGGGAATTTGCGTCACCGACCCCTTCTTGCCCTTGATGAGCCCGGCGCGCTCGTAGTTCTGCGCTAGGTCGGTATACATGTAGCCCGGATAGCCGCGCCGGCCCGGCACTTCCTCGCGCGCAGCGCCAATCTGTCGCAGCGCTTCGCAGTAGTTGGTCATGTCGGTCAAGATGACCAGGATGTCGTAGCCGTGGTCGAACGCTAAGTATTCTGCGGCGGTTAGCGCCAGCCGTGGCGTAATCAAGCGCTCTACGGCGGGATCGCTCGCTAGGTTCATGAACACAACTGCCCGTGAGAGCGCACCAGTGCGCTCGAAATCGGACATGAAGTAGTGCGCTTCCTCGTTAGTGATACCCATAGCGCAGAAGACGACTGCGAATTCGCGCTCACTACCGAGTGTGCGTGACTGCCGTGCAATCTGCAGCGCGATATCGTTGTGCGGAAGACCAGAGCCAGAGAAGATAGGCAGTTTTTGCCCCATCACTAGCGTGTTCAGCCCGTCAATCGTCGAGATTCCGGTCTGGATGAACTCTTGCGGAGAGTCGCGCGAATAGGGGTTGATGGCGGCACCGATAATTTCGCGTCGTTCATCGGGGATAATCGGAGCGCCTCCATCAATTGGTTCACCCGCACCGGATAATATGCGCCCCAGCATGTCTTTCGAGACCGAGAGCTTGATTGTCTCGCCCAAGAACTTGACGCCACTGGCGCGGTCGATACCGGTGGTACCCTCGAAAACCTGGACGACGACGATGTCACTGGATGTATCAAGCACTTGTCCACGCTTGGTCGTGCCGTCAGGCATCGCAATCTGGACCAGCTCGCCGTAGCCGATAGGCTCGGTCTTCTCAACGAAGACTAGCGGTCCGCTGATTTCCTTGATGGTCTTGTATTCCTTCTGCATTATTGCGCCTCCAACAATTTAGCGACTTCTTTCTCAATCTGCTTCTTCAGCTTCGGCAAAAGTTCGCTGAAATTATCCTCGAACTTGGCGCGTCCCAGTTCCTCTAGCACGCCAATTTCGGTAAGCTCCGGTACGCCAATACCGGCTGCGAGTGCCTTCTCAGCTAGTCCGCGGAAGTGCAGGATAACCTCCAAGAAAAACGCCTGGGTTTCTATGTTGCAGTAGGTATCGACGTCGTGGAACGCGTTCTGTTGTAGGTAGAACTCGCGCAGCAACCGCGCAATCTCGAGCGTTAGCTGCTGGTCCTCTGGCAGTGCATCGGAACCAATCAGTTGCACGATTTCCTGCAATTCCGCCTCTTCCTGCAGCACGGCCATAGCAGTAGCGATATTCTCACTCCAGTTGGCGGTGGCATTCTCAGAATACCAGTCTCCAAGAACGCGGTTGTAGAGCGAGTAGCTGGTAAGCCAGTTGATGGCAGGGAAGTGGCGCCGTTGCGCCAGTTTCGAGTCGAGTGCCCAGAAAACCTTGACGATGCGTAGCGTATTCTGCGTAACAGGCTCCGAGAAGTCTCCCCCGGCCGGTGATACAGCGCCGATGACCGTGACCGAACCATCGTCGCCAGAGAGCGCTTCGACGCGTCCAGCACGCTCGTAAAATTCCGAAAGGCGTGCCGCCAGATAGGCAGGATAGCCCTCCTCGCCCGGCATCTCTTCCAGTCGTGACGAGATTTCGCGCATCGCTTCTGCCCAGCGGCTCGTGGAATCGGCCATTAGCGCGACATCGTAACCCTGGTCGCGGTAATATTCAGCAAGCGTAATTCCAGTATACACGGACGCCTCACGCGCCGCGACTGGCATATTGGATGTGTTTGCAATCAGTACCGTACGGTCCATTAGCGGGCCACCTGTCTTTGGGTCCTTCAGGTGCGGGAACTCGGTCAGTACCTCGGTCATTTCGTTACCTCGTTCTCCGCATCCAACGTAGACAACTACCTGTGCGTCCGACCATTTTGCTAGTGTCTGTTGCGTGACTGTCTTGCCGGTCCCGAAACCACCTGGGATGGCGGCGGTGCCTCCCTTGGCGAGCGGGAAGAGCCCGTCCAGGGTGCGCGTTCCAGTCACAAGCGGGATGTCAGGCGGGTGCTTGACAGTGAACGGCCTTGGCACGCGCACCGGCCACTTGTGCATCAGCTTCAGCTCGGTCCCATCTTCGAGGCTGCCGATGACATCATCAATAGTGTATTTCCCTTTCTTCAACGCCTTTATTTTGCCAGAGATGAGCGGCGGCACCATGATTTTGTGGACAATAGTCTTCGTCTCCTGTACCGTGCCGAGCACAGTACCGCCGGAAACATCGTCACCTTTCTTTGCCAGCGGCACGAACTCCCACTTTGCCTCGTGATCCAGCCCGGGTGCTGTAACTCCGCGCTGAATGTAATCACCCATACTTTCCTGGAGTACTGGCAGCGGCCGCTGAATACCATCGTATATTGAGCGCAGCAGCCCTGGTCCTAGTTCCACCGAGAGGGACGCACCGGTATTCTCGACTGGTTCACCCGGCCGGATGCCAGACGTATCTTCGTAAACTTGAATGACTGTGCGGTCGCCATCTAGGCCGATGACCTCGCCCATCAGCTTCTCGTGACCTATGAGGACCACGTCATACATCCGGGGAGCAATCCCCTTTGCCGTCACAACCGGGCCCGAAACCCGGTAAATTTCTCCTTTTATTTCCATAAATCTACTCCAACTGCGGTTCTGATACGGTCCCTGAGAGTATCGTCAACTTTGGCGCCAATCGCTATTACTGTTGGGTGGACACTGTTACTCAGCTGTGCCTGTGTCTTTGGCTCCAGCTCCTGCCACTCTGTATCGTGAATTACGAGCACGCCGATTTCTCGATCGGCAAGCGCTTGCGCTACAACTTGCTCGGAGCTGGCCTGCTCGTCTACTTTGAACCATTTGTGCACACCTACCAGCCGGAAACCAGTCGTGAACATGTCCCTGCCTACGACGCCGATTTCCATTATACCACCAGCAGCTCCTCGATTTTCTCTCGCGACAGCTTCAATTCCCTACCCCGCACAATCGTGCGTAGGTTACGCACTTCTTTCTCCTTACGCAATAAGTAATCCAGGATTGGCAGTATTGAGAGCGGATGCAGGTAGGCGTAGCGTCGTGACTGGGCGGCGACATGCTCTCCCAGCGCTTGTACCGCGCGGTTCAGGCCGTTCTCCTCGAAATTCTCTAGGATGGGCTGCAGTACTTCCTGGAAAGGAGTACCCTCGATAATTGGCAGAATGTCTGTTACACTGCTGGTCGCAGCCAGTGCTGTCTCATCGAGCGTACCACCATCAATCAGCAGCTCACCCAGTCCACTGAGGCCTCGGTGCCTCAGTCGCATCACGGTTTTCAGGTTCGCGACGTCGATTTGCAGCCGGACGAAACCGCGGTAGACCCGGCTTGCCGCTCCCCCTACTGGCAGGCTGCTGGCCAGGTTTTCGTAATAAGCCCTGTCAAGTGCATCCTCGATGGGCTGCAGGCTGTCGCTCTGTCGCTGTTCCAAGGCGTTCTGCACAACATCATGGTAGCGGGTCCCCTCAAGCAGCTCTACTGCCGCCTCGACACTGTCGGTGGCTGCCATCTGCACGTAGAGTTCGCGGTCGCGTTCGGTCAGTGGTGAAATCTGTCGCAGCAGCTCCTCACTGGAAAGCCCGTCGAAGACACCGCGCAGCAGCACCTTGATGCCTCTTACGCGGTAGATTTCAGCGTACGCCTCGATGCCCTGCCGCAACTCACCGGTGCAGAATCCAATGATTTCACCAACTTCGGTAGCGCGGTTGTCGAGCAGCGCAGCCTCGAGCAAGTCCACACCGCGTAGTGACGCGCCGTAGCGGTCGATTTCGCGCCGGTATTCCAAGTCTTGGATGTAGCGTGCAATCTCCTCCAGTTCCATATTCAGCAGCTGGCCAAAGGCTTCGGGTGGCAGCAGCCTGGCACGGCGTGCACGGGCGCGGGTGGCTGCGTAGGCGTAATTACTCATCTGCCGAACAGCTCCTCGCTCACTGCCGGCAATTGCGCCTGCCACTCACGCTCGACTAGCGTGCTGAATCGGAAGTCGAGTCGATATTCGTCGTTCTCAATGATGAAGCCCGCCTCATCTATCGGCTCGCCTAAATTCTGTGACGCCAGCTTGCCAAGCAGTTTTACGTCCGCTTTGCGGCAACGTAGCGTCCCCCCCGCTGGCACGCCACTCAGCAGCCCCTGGTAGACCTGCTTCAGTTCGCTCGAGGAAAGGCTGTCGAGCCGTTCCAGCGCTTCCTGCCGCGTTGTCTCCAGCACCTGCCGCTGTGCGTCGAGTCGCGCACGCTTGACCTCTAGCTCGGCAGCGGGCAGTTCCTGTCGCTCCAGCTGCTCGATTTTGCGTTGGGTTTCGACAGTGATATCTGCCGCGACCTGCTCACCTTCAGCCTTGCCTTCGCTCAAGATAGCCGCCACCTCCTTGGCAGTGGCACTGTTGATGGCGTCTGCTTCTCCCTGGCCGGCCTGCTCGACCTGGCGCAGGATTTCCTGCAGAGCCATCTCAGCCCAGTATCTGGTTGGCGATTACGAAACCGAGGATGACAACGGTCTCAGGGATGGCGATGAAGATCAGGCTGTTGGCAAAGTTGCCCCTGTCTTCCGCCACGGCGCCGACTGCGGCTGCCCCGGTATGGGACTGGGCCACGCCGGTACCGATGCCCGCCAGGCCAATGGCCAGACCGGCCCCGATGGCCATGTATCCACGTGAGGTTTCCTTGGCCGCTGCGATGGTGTTGGCGTTGTCGTCGGCGAGGGTATCCTCCACATCGTGTTCGGTTGCGCTAGCTGGTGGCAGTGCCAGCAGTGTCATCACTGCCAGTATTGCCATTATGTACAGACTTGTTTTGCTGTTCATGCTGTGGTCTCCATTTCATTGGTGTATTTCCGGGTGTACCCGAAAGGAGCGTAATCAGTTCCCCCGCCCACGAAGAACTTGGGGAAGCACTCGACGTACTGCAGACGCAAGGCGTTGATTCCCGAGCCAATTAGCCCGAGCGTAATCACTACCGTCTGTCCGACGACGAGTATAAGAACGGCAAATATCGCACCTACACCGGTAAAACCGATGTCGAATGCCATGCCGTTGAAGGCGTGCGCTAGACCGTAATCGGCGATTCCCAGCGCAGCAATCCGTACATAGGAAATGACTTGGACGAAGATAGAAGGTACCTCGACAATCGCTACGATTCCTTCGCCCGCAACAGCCAGTCCAAGTCCAGCCAGGAATCCCGCCAGGCCACCCCACAATTCAAGTTCCTCTGTGAGGCCGAGCCGTACGCCAATCAATGAGGTGCCGAATAGCCAGGGTGGGATGAACATCAGGCCGCCCCAAAGAATCATAATCCACGAGAATTTTTCCTGCACGGCGTGCTTCAGGTCGTGCAGTACCAGCATGTTCCAGAAGCCCAGCATCAGTCCCAGTGTCACATAAAACAAGCCGATACCGCCTGTGGCGAGTAGCATGAATGCGACATCCTCCGAACTTGATTTGTGCAGCACATGGTAAGGTAGTTCGTGTGCCAGCCAGTGCAGTTCGAAGCCAAAGGCTTCAGCGAACGCGAACGTGCCGAAGAACATCGTGGACGCACCCGCGATGCGAATAATCTTGCCGAGCTGTAGCAGTTCTTCCGAGTGCCCGTACTTGGTAACTAGCATATACCCCAGTAGGAAGTAGACCAGTCCGTAGCCGAGGTCACCAATCATCATCCCGAAAAAGAGAGGATATCCCAGGAACAGCAGCACTGACGGGTCGAGCTCGCGGTGGTCGGGAATCGCGTACAGTTTGGTGAAGAGTTCGAATGGCTTTACGGGAGTGGGGTTGTCGAGCTTGACAGGAGGTGTGTCGTTCGTGGTCTCAATTTCGAGTTCTAGGTTGATATCATTCAGCGCCGCTTTCAACCGTCTCAGCTCGCCTTCCGGCAGCCATCCCTCGAGAACGAAGGTGTTTTCGCTCTGCGCCAGCTTCAGCGGCAGCTCAGACTTCTCGGCTTGTGCCGCCAGGTGCTCCTCAGCGGTGACGAGCCACTGACCATGTCGTTGGGCTAAGGCCTCGAGTTCGTGCTCCAATGCCATCTCCTCTGTTTCCAACACTTCGAGATTCAGCTCGAGCGCAGCGATTACGTCAGTAGGTAGTCCATTGCCTGACGGTGGTTCAAGGGCGCGGAAGCCGTGCTGAGTCAACGTGCGCTCCGCAGCCTCCGCTGAGTCTTGCAGAACGAACACGGCCAACATATCTCCAGCAGTCAAAATTTCGGCGCCTGTGATATCCAGTTCAGTCTTCTCTGGCAATGTGCCAGTGAAAACCGTCAGGCTCTCGTAAGGGTCATACACCTCGAGCGGCAGCCCCAACGGCTCGAACTGGCGCAGCATTTCCAGTCTCGTTTGCCCCTCCTTTTGTTGCTGAATCGCAGTGCGGTGTTTCTCGTTGAGCGCTAGCACCTCCTGTTCGAGTGAATCGAGGCGCTCCGTGATTTCCGTCTCTACGGCATTCGCTGGGCGGGACACGCCTGGCGGCGCTGGCTCAGCGCTCAGTATCTTGAGCAGCGAGCGTACACGCACTAGGTTGCCCGAGACGGTTGCGCCGTATTCCAGCGAGCCACCACTCGTAAACCCATCGGCTTCGCCATCGTAGTCGATCATGTGTACTAGTTGCTGCTGAGATAGGATATGGGAGACCTGCGGCAGGTCGCTGTTCAGTCCGCACAGCACCAACTTGGACATTGGTTCAGGTCTAAGCATTAAATGACTCCAGGAAACGGGTAACGAACTGTTTGGCCGCTTTGCCACGTTTCTTTTCGGCGTCCTTGCGTATTTTTACAACTCCTGCTAACCCATCATCCAGCAGTTCCTGCTTGAGCGTCTCAATCCGCTTGCGTGCCTTGGCGAAGTCCTTCTCCGCCTTTTTGGTGGCCTTGGTGCGCGCCTTTTCCACAAGCCCTGCTCGGTCCTGCTGAGCCTTGCGCAGGGATGCCTGACGGTCACTCTCGACCTGCTCCAGGCTGGCGGCATTCTGGCGCTCCGATTCCCTGATTTGCTGTAGCAGTTCTGCTTTACTCATGGTAAGAATAAGGGGACGTTCGCCCCACTTGGAACCACTATAAAAATATAGGGGAAGCGGAGGCTTGTTGTGTAATCAAAAATCCCCGACGTCACTGATTAAATCCAGCCTTTACGTGCCGCTCTCAAGGGGCCCGTAGCTTAGTCTGGTTGGAGCACCCGGCTGATAACCGGGAGGTCGCCCGTTCGAATCGGGTCGGGCCCACCATCTTTTACAAAGCAAGCCGCTCTTAACCGCTCTAATGGATTACTCACACGAACTACCGTCTGAGGCGGAGCTGCTGATAATCGGCGGTGGAGTGGTCGGCGCTGCGACTGCGTTCTACGCTGCGCAAGCTGGACTACAGCCAGTGGTGGTCGAGATGCGTCCCGCACCCTGCAGCCTTACCACTCCAGCCAGTACAGGCGCCTTTCGTTTACAGTTCGACAACCTTCAGGAGTTGGAGCTGGTGCGCGAATCGGTAGATCTCTTCCTCAACTTTCGCGAGCACACGCAGCAGACGAAGTATGACTTAGGAATCCGGCAGCAGGGCTACCTGTTCTGCACGACCGACCCGCAGCGGCTGGAGTGGCAGCGTGAATTGGTCGCGCAGCAGCACGGCTGGGGTCAGGAGGATATCGAGCTGCTGTCTGGTGACGAGGCACGGGAGCTGTTCCCCTACCTGGGGCAGAACGTGCTACAGGCTCGCTTTCGGCCGGATGACGGTTTCCTCGACCCAAAGCAGTTGACAATGGGTCTTCTCGCGGCGTCTGGCGCGACAGTTGTGCTTGACTGCTGCGTGACCGGCTTTGACCTGCACGACGGTCGGCTGGCAGCGATCGAGACCAATCGCGGCCGTATCGCCACCGCGCAAGCCGTAATCGCGTCTGGTCCTTTTTCAGGGCCAGTGGCAGCACTGGCGGGACTAGAGTTGCCACTCGAGACGGTGCGACGGCACAAGTTGGTAATGCCTGAACTTCCGCAGGTTCCGCGCGACGCGCCAATGACAATCGATGAGGATACCGGCGCCCACTGGCGGCCAGCTTTGGCGGGAGCGTACTTGCTCTGGACCGATCCAACCACGCCGCCCAGTGACCCGTCCGAGGCGGTACAGGCGGATTCACAGTTCTACTTTAGTTTGCTTGACCCTGCCAGTCCTACGTCCGTCAGCCGTATAGTTCCGTTCTGGGAACAGGTGTGGCGTGTCAACACGGCGCCCTGGATGCTCATGGCGGGGCAGTACACTATGACTCCTGACCACCGGCCATTGCTTGGTCCTTCCGAGGTGGAGGGTCTCTGGCTAAACTGTGGCTATAGCGGTCACGGCATCATGGGCTCGCCGGCCGGGAGCCGGCTGCTCGTCGATTTACTAATCGGCCGGTTGCCTGCAGAACAGAACCAGTTCCGCTTCGACCGCGAGTTCGAGCCGCGTGAGCTGGATATCCTCTAGCGTATAGTTGCGTGCAGCTGGCTGCACACCTTACCTTCGGGATTGCTGAGCGTCGCTTCGACACTTTGTCCCGGTTCGAGTGCTCCGACTCCCTCCGGGGTGCCTGTGAAAACAAGGTCGCCCGGGCTGAGTGCATAGTAGCTATGCAGCGTCTCCAGCAGCGATTCAACTGGGTGAACCATCTCACTAGTTGAGCACTCTTGCCGTGTTACCCCATCAACCATCAATGCAATCTGGTAGTCACCATCTTGCCAGGGCACCCAGTTGCCGAGTACTGCTGAGTCGGGGAATCCCTTGCCCTCCAGCCAGGGCCATCCCTTGCGCTTGGCGCGCATCTGCCGGGTGCGATTAGTGACATCGATTCCAGCGCAGACCGCTTCCGGCTCCAGCGTCGTACCGAGTCGCACCACCATCTCCAGCTCATGCTGCACCAGGTCATCTTGGTCTGGCAGCCGAATGACCGCCCCGTTGCTGGCGTCGAGCAGGCTGGAAGCTGGCTTCAGGAAGAAGCGTGGTATTCCGGTTACGTCACCACCAATCTCGACTGCGTGCGCCGCGTAGTTGCGGAACACGCACCAGATGGCGGTCACGTTACGTGCGCGTTGCGCTGACCTTAGTCGTCTGAATCGCCGCCGTCATCGGCATCATCGCCGCCGGAGTCGTCGTCTGCACTGTCGCCAGTGTCGTCGTCCCCGCCGTCATCTGCTTCCGGCTCGGGAGCTGGGGGTGCAGCGACACCGCCGCCACCCTCACCCTCCTGATAGTAGAGGTAGAAGCCGCCAATCAGGCAGCCCAGTGCCAGTACGATAAGCAGTCCCGGTACGTAGGTGTCTAGGAGTTTTAGGCCAGAAAGACGCTCTTCGGCGGACTCGACGCCCTCAGCCTTCTCATCGGTGGTGAAGCCGCCATCCAGGGTCATCACCGGGATGGTTTTGCCAGAGTAGTACATAGCGAATGCTTTCTGTCCCATCGAGCTCGCATACGCCGCTTTCTGTTCGTCGGTGTATTCGACGTTTATGGTCTGTACTACACTATCCCATTGGGTGAGATTTCCTGTGCCGTCAAGATCGACATACCCTGTCACGCTATACACTTGATTCTGCACAGTCCCCGAGAATGGATCGAAGTATACATCCTCTGTGTAGTCCATCAGGATAGGGAATGAGGGTGTTGCAGGGTGAAGTATCCAGCTTCCACCATTTTCAGCGAGCATAGCGTCGGGAAGTGGGTCGGGCGTCTGGATGGATTCACCGGTTGGTGTACCCGAACTCATATTCATTTCAATGTAGACCCAGAGAGTCCCACTCGAAATCTGCACTGGAGCTAGGATTGGGGCTCCATCGCTATCGACTCCGGCGACTCCTATCGGTACACCGCGGAAGTGGGCGATTCCGGTCGTGGCGTTAAATCCTACTGGAGAATACATGTTGTTGTAGCTGCTGTCGAATGGATTCGGGAAGAACGCTGGGGCGCTGACGTTGGTGTTCATGTGCGGGAAGGTGTCGCTGAAGTTCATTCCATCTCCCACCTGATGCGTACTGCGGTCGACAAACATGGTCGCTGGTGCTACCAGTGAACCGTCAGCGTTCAAATCCATCGTTACTACAATTGGAGTTCCGTTACCGTCAACGCCAACCACCATATCAGTGTTGACCGCGAATGCGGTGTTCGTAAGTAGGTGTGTAGCGGTCGTGGGGTCAACAGTGCTGTTATCCGGGCCCGGCATCGCAGTAACCGCCGAGGTAGTCTTGACGGCCGTAACATTTACGTCAAGGCTGTTAGCCGCGTCGAAAAGTGAGCCGCTGTAACTGGTCTCGGATGGGAAGTGGACTCCGTCCGTTAGGTAGAGTAACCCACCTTCTGCGAAGAAGTTAGGGAAGTTTGCATAGACCTTAACGTCAAAGACACGATCCAGCGCGGTGCCGTGTGTTGCGTCAATCGTCACTGTCTCATGGTAAGAGATATGGAATGTGGCACCCAGTGCCATCAGTCCGTAGAGCGGGTTACTAGAGCCAGGTGTGTATGGGATAGGGGTAAGTGTCTCATCGGCAACGTAGACGTAGGCGGACACTCCGTCAATCTCTGTATCGCCACCAGCTTGGTAAACGTAGGTGTTGGTGTGCGTACCGACAAACGGGTTGGGGAACTGGAAATTTTCCTTCGTAGGGGCGTGGTTCGGGTTCCAGGTCGAGTAGCTATAGTCGTCCGCCTCGCTTCCCTCTCCGCGGGATTCATAGGTCAGTCGGTCGAGCCAACTGTTACCATCCTTGAGTGTGAAGAGATACGAGTCGGATAATCCATCCTTGTCTTGGTCAACGGTTTTATCATCACCAAAAACGCTAAAATTCTCGTTGTAGAATGTCTCGTCATCGCTGCTCTGACCTGAGTCGGCGACCAGCACGTGTCGTGCTATAGCGTTGGGGTAGACGGTACAGCTGCAGCCATCACCGTCAGTGTCCTGTATAGTCTGGAACTGTGCTAGGTCGAGCACTTTGAGCTCGCCTCCGTACTCATATGTGGTCTCGAAGTCGTCGCTCAGTTTCTTCTGACCAGGGGCGTAGACTCCTAGCCAGAGCGCAGTGAGCAGCAGGAGCACAGCTCCAGCAGCAACCAGCGCCTGTGCGTTCCATTCGGACTGTCCTGTTTCGGGCATATTTTCACCTTGTTGTACCCAAGACCATTTCGACCTTGCGGTCGAGGTCGGGTAAGGGGGAGGCCTGCTGAACGCTTAAAAGCCTTTCTGGGCGCGTTATTCTCAGGTACTGCTCCAGAAACGCACTGGCCCGGCATGCTTGCAAGCATTGCAGTGTAGTCCGTCCATGGGTTGCTCACAGCCTTTGCAGACTGCCCCAACCTGCGCGCCCAGACCGCAGCCAGAGCAGCTAGCAACATAGAGCTCGCATACATCGCAGAAGGCGACTCGCTTGCGTTCCTCGCATTCCGGACATGCCATCCCGCGTGCGCGCATCTCACCGCTGCATTCGGGGCAGCGGCCGCCGCCGCCCGGCAGTAATTTGTGCAGGACCTCGCTTTCTTGGAGTTCTTCCTTGATATGCCGCCCTAGCAGCCCCTGCGGAACCCAGAGGGCGTAGACGCCAGTACCGAATGCGAGCAATTGGAATAGCAGGTATCCTTGGCGGGCGTAGCCGAAGGTCCAGCCATCTTCACCGAGGTACCATTTGGTATAGCAGTAATAGCTCAGCATCGTGAAGAGCATGAATGTCGGCAGTGCCGGCAGCCAGTCACTCAGTGCGATTTCCTCGTCTGGAAGCTCACTTTGGATATGGCTGCGCAGCGCGTACATTTCAAGCACCATCCAGTAAATCAGGAACAGTGCTAGCAGAAGGAGTACAAGTGTGACCAAGTACCAGGTGTAACCTTGGTCGAACATCACGTAGAAGAGCGTCGTCCCGAGGCCCGTGAGTGCGTAGATACCTACCAGCCACACGCCATGGTGCCAAATTTCGTGGAATAGCTGTTGCAGGCAGAGCAGAGTCGCAAGCCCAGCCAATAGCCAGAGCGGTGTCGAGATGAGGTGAAACTCGATACCAAAGAGCGGCAGCTCAATGGTGCGCCCAATCCCATCCAGACGGTAGCCGGCGTATAGCGAAGTCAGGAACGAGCCAGCTGCAAGCGCGATTAGTGTTACTTTCTCGCGCTCGCGCTCCATGCCGAACTGGCGATTAAGGACGCCCACGTCGCTGACGGCTGCTCCTTCTACAAATATCTACCGCTCGTATCACGCAACCGTGCGCCCGCTTTACTTCTTCTCTAGCTCCTGCTTGAGCAGGTCGCCCATAGTTAGGGCACTGGCGCGTTTGTCGCTGACCACGACTGGCGCTGCGGTGGACTCAGTCAATTTCAGTGAAAGCAACCGTTCCAGTCTGCGCAGCAGCTTGTCGTCCGGTTCTCTAGCGCCAGTCTCGACCGCAGCGATGACCGATTTTTTTTCGGCGGTACGTTGCGCTAGTTGTGCTTGGTTCCACCCTCGTTGCTGTCGTGCACTGCGCACGCGGCTGCCGCAGTCAGCGACTAGCACGCGTTCGGGCAGTTCTTCATCGCGCGCCCGCTGGCGAAGAGCGCGCTTCTCCAGGGCATTTGCAACCCACACTTGCTGACCCTGTGCCTCGCGTTCGGTTGCCTTGCGACCAGAGCCAGCGCAGGTGGAACAGGCGCGCAGCACCGAGCCGGCGACGCGTGTCGCTTCCAACTGCGCATCGGCCCCGCAAAGCTCGCACTGCATGTTTCGCAAAGGATATATAAAAGCCAGCAGATAAACCCTTCAGAATGGTCCCCGTGGATGACGATACTGCAGTCAGCCCCGCCGGCGATACACAAGACTGGCATCGCTGGCTGATGGAGGAGACCGAACGTTTCGAATCCGAGAAACGACAGTATGAAACAGAACTCTCGAGGCTCAAACGCGAAAATGCCCACCTCAAGGGTGAGCTGGCGCGGCTGCGGGCGCCGCCGCAGGTTATCGGTACTGTGCGCGATCTGCTTGCGGATGGCCGCATCTCAATCAAGTCTAGCTCCGGCCCTGACTTCGTCGTTCATACCTCTGAAAATATAGACCGCGAAGCGTTGCTAGCCGGTGACCGCGTCGCCCTGCACCGGCAAACACTCGCTGTACTGGAGGTGCTTCCGTCGGTCAAGGACCCGTTGGTGATGGGCGCCGAGGTGCTCGAGAAACCGTCCGAGACCTACAAGGATATCGGCGGGCTGCGGAAAGAGCTAGATGAGCTGCGTAGCACAGTTGAGCTGCCCCTTCTTAGGCCGGAGCTATTCGATGCAGTGGGTGTCGAGCCGCCGAAGGGCATCCTGCTCATTGGAGCGCCTGGTACTGGCAAGACACTCCTGGCAAAGGCGGTCGCCAACGCGACCGATGCCAGCTTCATACGGCTAATCGGCAGCGAGCTGGTGCAGAAATATATTGGCGAGGGTGCGCGGCTGGTGCGTGAACTGTTCCAGCTGGCGCACGAAAAATCACCGAGTATAATCTTCATCGACGAGTTGGACGCTGTTGGGGCAAAGCGCATGGACGTTGGTACCACCGGGGACCGTGAGGTGCAGCGGACGCTGATGCAGCTTCTGGGTGAACTGGACGGCTTTACACCGCGCGGCGACATTGCCATTATGGCAGCCTCCAACCGCCCTGACATCCTCGATGAGGCTCTTTTGCGACCAGGCAGATTTGACCGTGTCATTCGTGTCCCTCTGCCCGACGCTAAGGCGCGGCTGAAAATCTTGAAAATCCACTCACACGCTATGTCTCTGACCCGGAACCTAAGTCTCAAAAAGCTTGTAAGGGAGACGGAGGGCATGTCTGGCGCCGACTTGCGCGCGCTCTGTGTCGAGGCTGGGATGAACGCCATTCAGAAGGAACGCAATAAGGTACGCGCAGTCGACTTTCAGAAAGCTTTGAAAAAGATGCGTAACCGGCTGACCGAGGCGGACCGGAAGGAACCAGAGCAACCGCTCTACTCCTGACCGTGCGCGACCAGCTGAAACGCGCTGCCGCCACCGCGGCAATTGAACTTGTCGAGGAGGGCATGCTGGTAGGTCTCGGTACAGGCTCCACTGCTGACCACGTGCTGGAATTGCTGGGCGAGCGAGTCGCCGGTGGTCTCACCATGACGGGTGTGTCAACATCAGAGCGTACAGCCACACGGGCGCGTGAACTGGGGATTCCGCTGCGTGTTTTCGAGTCAGGGCTGAGTATTGACTTGGCGATTGATGGAGCTGATGAGGTTTCACCACAACTCGACCTCATCAAGGGGTTAGGTGGTGCATTGCTGCGCGAGAAACAGGTCGAGTCATGCGCGGAACAATTGGTGATAATTGTCGATGATTCTAAGCTAGTTGAGCGGCTCGGTCGCGGCCCTTTGCCTGTAGAGGTAGCGACCGATGACGCCGACGCTACGCTGGCGCAGCTGCGCGCACTCGGTTGCGAGGTTGAGTTGCGCCGGGACGCTGACACGCCGTTCGTGACAGACAACGGAAACTGTATTGTGCACATCAGCTTCACCGCAGGAATAGATGACCCTGCCGCGCTTGACGCTCGACTACTGGCGTTACCGGGCGTTATCGATACCGGCCTCTTTCTTGGCATGGCTGATGTAGTTTTCTGTTCTGGGCCGGAAGGTGTTCAGCGACTTGAGAGAACCGTTTAGAGAAGCTGGGGGTCAGAAGGTGAGTACCGAACGCGCATTGAATGGCGCCAGCTTGTCGCGCCCTTCTAGGGACTCCAGCTCTATCAGCACCGTAATTTCCACGACATCAGCACCCATCTCCTCCAGCAAGTCACATGCAGCGCGTGCCGTCCCCCCAGTCGCAAGCAGGTCGTCTACCACTAGAACTCTCTGCCCTTTAGCAACAGCGTCAGCATGGATTTCCAGCGCGTCGCTGCCGTATTCCAGCTCGTAACTGGTGCTGCGGGTTTTCCATGGCAGCTTGCCCGGCTTGCGGATTGGAACGAAGCCGACGTCGAGCAGTCTGGCAACCGGTGTTCCGAAGATGAAGCCACGAGCTTCTATTCCAACGACAAGATCAATATCAGAATTCTTATACGGTGCCGCAAGCGCCTCTATTGCGGCGTCGAAAGCAGCCGGGTTGCTCAGGACCGGAGTTATGTCCTTGAACTGGATGCCCGGCTTAGGAAAGTCAGGAACGTTACGGATGCAGTCACAGATTAACTGGATTTGATTTGTCGGCATATACAGTGCATGCTCGTGTCCTCTACTCCTAGCGTGGGGTGGCAGACCCGGGCAGAAGCCCGGGTTGCCCGCTTGATTGATTACCTCAGTCTGCGTATATCAGGGCCAGGAATGCGAATACGTTAATGGCCCAGAGTGGTATGGAAACCTGGTCAGCCTTGCCGGTGACGACCTTAATCGCCGTCCAGGTAAGGAATCCCCAGATAATTCCCTGGGTAATCGAGTAGGTCAGCGGGATTAGAATCATCGCCATAAATGCCGGGAAGGCATCCTCGAAATTGTCCCAGTTTATGCTCTTTATCGGCTTGCACATGAACAGGCCTATCAGCACCAGTATGGGCGCCGAGGCTGCAAGCGGCACCATATTGATTACCGGTGAAAGGAACAGGAACGGCAGGAAGAGGAGGCCTGCGAACGCTGCAGTCATACCACTTCGGCCCCCGGCTTCGATGCCAGCTGCTGATTCGATGTAACTCGTCCCGGAGCTGCTTCCGAACAGTCCCGACAAGAAGGTGGAAGCTCCGTCAACGATGAGCGATTCCTTGATGTTGCGGGGTTCACCATTCTCGTCGTTCAGTCCTCCAACTTCAGAAACACCCACGAAAGTGGATATACTGTCAAACATGTCCGTGAAAAGGAAGGCGAACATTGCTGGTAAAACAGCGAACTTGAGTGATTCAACGATGGGTAATCCAATATCTCCGCCCTGGTCCGTGAATATTGCGAACAGGAGTCCAAGATCCGGAGCAGCAACGAGTTCGTCTGGCATTACCACCATTATATTCTCATCAGGGTAGAGGACCCTGCCAAACAACGCTGCAAAAGCTGTAGTTCCTAAAATGCCAATAATCAACGCCCCGGTCTGTTTTCGGGCTACCAAGGCGCTCGTGAGAGTCAGTCCAAATAGGAATACCACCATTCCCGAGTTGGCAGACAATAACCGGTCAGGTAACGACCCAGTATCATCGAACATGTTGCCTAGAACGACAATAGGTACGCCACCGACTTCATCAGGGGTGTGCTGGATGAAGTTTGAGTGGTCCGCAAAGCCTAGCAGGGCGAGGAACAGTCCAATTCCTATCGCTACGCCATACCTAAGCTGTGCAGGAATTGCTCTCATTATCTCGGTACGCACGTTAAACACGGACAGGAGGATGAAAATCACACCGGACCAGAACACTGCACCCAGTGCGATGTAGGGGTGTATTCCCATGCCCCACGGTGCACAAACCGTGTAGGTGAAGAAGGCATTAAGTCCCATACCTGGCGCCAGGACTATCGGGTTCTTCGCGTATACTCCCATTGCAATGCTGCTGAAGGCGCTTACCAAGACTGTTGCAGTCACAAGTCCGTTGGTTTCGTTCAGGCCATAATAGCCGAAGGCCTCACCCAGGATGCTTGGGTTCACGAAGATGATGTATGCTGTCGCCAAGAAGGTCGTTAGACCTGCAATAAGCTCTGTGTTGACGTTCGTTTTGTTTTCTTCCAGATCGAAAAGTTCTTCCATCTGTTGTTCAAAGTCTGACATTTTTTTTCACCTCTTTTGAGAGAAACACACTGCCCTCTGAGGTCACTGACAAGTGGAACCAGAGACCGAAAGCACCGGTTTCTGGGATTTAGGACTTAGATTCCCCTACATAAGTGAATCGGGTACTTGGCGGTAGAGTTGGCACTCTCCTGCATTGAGCACCACCGGATAGTTTTGTGACCCGAATTTCGTATTTGCTTCTGCCGACAATGGTTCCGCCGCTTCCCATTGTAGCAGCGCCACACCACGGCGCATTTCGTTGCTCAGAAGTACATAGTCCACTTGCTGCACTCCAGCTGCAGGCGCAGCGACCTCGCGTACGACGCCTACTGAAGCAAGAACTTCCGCACCATGTTCCCATGAGGCATTATGCTCTCCGAGTCCAAAGGCAAGAGATGAGAGGCGGTGGTCACTGACAATGAACGCCCCCGGCTCGACTTGCTGTGTCCAGAGCACGCACCCTAGTTCCACCTGCGTACTGCCTTCCTGAAAACCACCCATTACATCCGCTGGTGGGTAGGCAGTCAATGCGCCGCAGAGCAAGATTGCCACCAGCCCTGCGATGAATCGTGGTCGCCGTACTGAGGGTTGTGTTTGTAGTAGTGTGACAAAACCGGCGCCCGCCATCAGTGCGAGCGGCGCCAGCAAGTAGGGTGCATGGCGATATGCAATCAGCAAGTGCGATTCCGTCAGGCCACCCACAATCGCGAGGCCAGCTATTGGCAGTGTCCAGCCACAGAGCAGCCATCCACCACGCTGCGCCAATACTAACCCTGGCGCTGCCGCAAGTGCCAACCAGCCAAGGGGAGGTAGCAGATATGGTACAGCTTCCAGCCCAACAGGAATTGTGGTGCCCGGCACCCCCCAGATGAAGCCATAACCGATAACTAGCAATAGTGCGAGGAATGCGCCAAGGAAAATCCGTGCCGGCCGTTGTGGAACATCCAGTAATGGAAGCGGTATCTGCGGCGCCAGTAGTCGTATTACAATCAGCACGACGAGCGGCGCCACTACCAGTGCTTCCAGCGGCAGCCCAGTATCGCCTAGGATGGCGACTCGAAATCCAGTGGCATAACCGACCCAGTAGAGAGAGGTCAGCGCTGCCGCAACCGCCAGCGTGAAATACGGTGCGCGACGGCGGTTGCCAGCAGCAGCCTCGATTGCCAGCATCCCAGTACAGCCTGCGATGGCGAGCAGCAGTGTGAAGTGGTGCACCACTACCAGTCCTGCTAGCAGTACGCCGAATGCGGGCAACCAGCGGCGTGGCGCTGCTAATATCCCGATGAAGGTGTAGATTAGTAGCAAGCTGAGCGGGTCGGCGAGGCTACCAGGCATGGCATGTGAATTAGCAAAAACCACCGGAAATGCTACCGCGTAGCAGCCGCTCCCGACCAAAGCCGCGTCACTACTGACGAAGCGCCGGCCCGCCAAGAACAGCGCTGGAACTGCCAGCGCACCCGCGGCGGGGATGAGCCATAACAAGGTAGCCGCTGTCGGCAGTCCACATAGCAGCGCCGCGGCGGCAGCCAGTAGTTGCATACCCTGGAACCAGGGATACGCATGCCCCCACCCAAGGTAGCCATCCTGCAGCAGTGCACCATTCTCGGCGAGCGCAGTGGTCAGGAAGAGGTATTCGCCGCTGTCACTACCCCACAAGGCCCAGTGCCACTGGTGTGAAAGCCGCAGCGTCAGCGAGCCGAAAGCAATTGCAGCGAGCAGCAGTACTTGTCTTCGGTCAGCCATGCGCACCCCTTGCTAGCCAGGCGCCTGTTTCGAAGAGCAGCACCAGTAGTGCAGTCGTGAGCAGGAGGCCGATGGTCGCAGGGTCCGGTGTCACGAGTAGTGCTAGCGCCAGTAGTAGTCCCCATGCCAGTCGGCGGCCATGTGCAAGCCCTCCGTCCCACACACCAGTACGGCGCGCTATGAAGGCGAGCAGTGGTAGTTGCAAGGCAATGCCAGTCCCGAGAGATAGTGAGAACAGCAGCCCAACGGTCTGCGCCAGCGAAAACTGCGCTTCTGCCGGTCCACCGACAAGCAGCGGCAACAGCCTCGGTAGGAAGACGGTCCAACCCAGCACTGTGCCGCCAGCGAACAGTGCCAGCGAGAACGGAATAGTGCGGCGCGCGAATGCACGCTCCCTGTCGGTCAGTCCCGAGTGCGCAAAGCGATAGGACTGCAACAGCAACAGCGGCAGCGCGCTGAGGCAGCCTGCCAGAGTCGCTAGGCTGAGGCGTACGCGCAGGAACTCAGTGGGCGTATAGATGCTCACACTACCTGCCAGACCATGGTAGTCGAGCATTGCCTGCAGGATGTCATCGCTCAAGCTGAAGGTTGCAGCCATAACCGACCCGAAAAGCACTAGCGGCCCCAACAGGGTTCTTCGCAGCTCGACTAAGTGCGCGGGCAGCGGCTGTGGGCGGTCCACGCGATGCGAGGCGGGGGCCATTTATCAGAGCGCTGCGCCGGCAATGAATGCTAGCATCGCGACCCCCATTCCCTGCTTCAGTGCCTGCTGGCCTACTCGTGGGTCTCCGCTGAGTGCCAGCCGGCAGCCATTGAGCATCCAGCCATCAGCCAGGATAACCAGCACCAGGTAGGCGGTTGCACCCCGCCCGCTAAATTGCGCGTAAGCTGTGATACTCAATACCGCGGCGAGCGTCAGCACTGTGGTTGCCAGTTGCAGCGTTGCCGCGGGACCTATTCGCGCCGGCAGTGTGCGCCGGTCGCTGTCGCCCTCCAGATCCTGCACATCTTTCATCAGTTCGCGGCTAAGCGTTGCCAGTGTCGCTAGACCTGCCAGCCAGAGTGTTGCGCCGGGAGTCCCGGTCGCGGCGCCGCCGTAGAAAAAGAGTCCTCCAGCGAGCAGACCGACGGTTGTGTTGCCAGGGAGCCCAGTTGCCTTGAGCCTTAACTCGTATGCGAGTAGAAGTGCGACAGCGACGGCGGCGATAGTTAGGGGTAGCGGATTATCGAGTAGTAGCCCTGCCGAGAGCAGCCCTGCCAGCAGCAACAGCCGCGCCCAGTTAAGCGCTGTTTGCGGTGAAAGTTCGCCGCGCGGAAGCACCCGATTCGGGTGGTTGGCACGATCAGTCTCACGGTCAAACCAGTCATTGAGTGTGTTACCGCCGCCGACGCAGAGCATTGCCGCACCAGCTGCCAATGCTAGCTGCGGGGCGGCTTGCGGCAATGCCTCAGGGCCAACCGCAACGAAGCCGGCGGCAAGCAGCGCCAGCGCACTCAGCAGCACATTGCCGGGGCGCGTGATGCGCAGCAGCGGGTGCATGGCGGCGGAGCTGGACCCACTTTAAAGCGGGGCGGTATCGCGCTGCGTGCGAGTCGTACAGGGTTGCGTGCGCTATCCCCCCGCCCCCGGTGGCGCTGAGACTAACGTTGCTGCACTAGCAACTGGTCTACGGGAGCGGGGTCACGAGGTGGTGGTGCACACCAGTGACCTCTGGAGTGAGACCCCCTTCCGACGCGCACGCCTCCCCAGACGCGTGGCTGGTGTCCCTATCAGGCGACACACCGCCTTTAGCCCGGGTGGCGAGGCGCACTACGTGTTGCCACCAGGGATGCTGCCGGGGCTCCTGCGAGAGCCAGCCGACATAGTTCACACCCATTCCTATGGATATTTCCAGAACTCCGTGGCGTGGCTGCGGCGACAGCTACAGGTGACGCCGTGGGTTCTGACGCCACACTTTCACCCTAGCTGGTCTATGTGGGGTGGCAATCGCCGCCGCCGGTTACGGCAGTTCTATGACTGGCTCCATGGCAGCGCAACGCTCAGGACACCCGACGCCATAATCTCTGTTAGCCAGCATGAGCTGAAGCAGTTACGGCAGGAGTCGGGACTCCCACTGCCGCAAGCGACAGTGATTCCCAATGGTATTCACTGGTCCGACTGGGCAGAGCCGCCACGCCCTGAGCCTTTACGCGCGGCATATCCGCAATTGGGTGAGCAGTTGGTGCTGTACGCAGGGCGACTGGCGACTAACAAGGGATTGCCGCACTTGATCACAGCACTGGCACAGCTGCGCCAAACGCATCCCGGCGTGGAGCTGCTGGTGGTGGGGCAGGACATGGGCGTTGGCGCTGCCTTGGATGCGCAGGCCAGCGCTGCTGGCGTTTCGTTGCACCGACTGGGTCACCTCAGTGATGAGCTATACCGCTCGGCGTTTGCTGTGGCTGAAGTGCTAGCGCTACCTTCGGAATACGAGGCGTTTGGCATCGTACTGCTCGAGGCGGCTGCGGCGGGGTTACCGGCGGTCGCCACCCGTGTTGGTGGGGTACCAGAAGCGATTATCGAGGGCGAGACCGGACTATTGGTCGAGTATGGCGACGCCACGGCATTGGCTGCGGCGCTGGCACAGATTCTGGACGATCCCACAGGTGCACGCGAGCTGGGGCAACTAGGGCGTGAACGGGCGCGCGACGAGTTTAGCTGGGCCTCGATTGTGGCACGGGTCGAGCAACTCTACTTGGGCCTGCTCTGAGTGCGCGGCAGACTTAAATAAAAACAGTATGCTCACAATCGTGGCGTCAGACCGCATTACTTTTCGTTTCCCCATCGACAAGCAGTTTCGTGCTGATTGGGATGATTTCTTGCGCCGGGCACGCGACGCCGACAGCACTCCGTCCCAGACGCTGCAGCAGCTGGTGATAGAATACCTCAATCAGCAGAAGCACGAGGAGGAAGTGGATGATGATGATGAGATGGACCGGCAGATGGTGAAAGAGTACCTCGATCAGCAGGAGGACGAGGATGAAGCGGATGATGAAGAGACAGACCGGCAGGCGCCGCCCGCAAGCGAGAAGCGTAAGCCCGCGCGCAAGGTGCGCAAGGTGCACCGTAAACCCCCCGAGCCTGTTTTCGAGCCGGAGCTGGAAGAGGGCGCGTTAGCCCAAGCCAACACCCCAAAGTTCCGGATGCTGGCGCTGATGCGCTCGCTTGATGACGGCGAAGGAGTCGACCCAGATATGCTGCTCAGCAAGGCGAAACAGCTGGGCATTCCGCGTCCACGGCTGGAGATGCAGAAGCTAGTGCGACGCGGTATTCTGTACCTCCACGAAGGGCTCTACCGCACGACGTCCTGAAAGATGGAAGCTCCCCCGCTGCGCTACCTCTGGTTTTTCCTGATTCTACTGCTGATACTAGCGGCTAGTTACGGCCTGTTAGCAGTTTTCTTTATCGGTATTGCGTTTGTCCCGGCGCTGCTATACCTGAATTGGTTCCGCAACTTCGAAAAGCACGATCCCGAGCCGTGGGGGGCGCTTTACCAAGCGTTCTTCTGGGGTGCGATTACCGGAATCATCCTAGCGGGGCTGGTCAATTCAATGCTGATGGGGATAGTTGAACTTGCAGCCGGAGCGACCGTTGCTATCGTTGTGGGTGCCGTAATTATCGCCCCCTTTGTCGAGGAATTTCTGAAGGCGCTAGGGATGATGCGCGCCGGCGTCAAGGAGGAGGTGGATGAGGTCGAGGACGGGCTGGTTTACGGCGCTGCATGCGGCTTGGGTTTCGCCGCCACTGAGAATTTGATGTACGGTTTGGAATTCGGTGGGGGTGCTGGTGGGGTGACTTTGATAATCGTCATGCGAACATTTTCTGCCACACTCGTGCATGCCAGTGCCACTTCCTTTACGGGTCACGGCCTTAGCCAGCGATTTGTACATGGCGCCTCGTGGCGCGTGGTGGCAAAATATTACCTGATGGCAGTCGGCCTTCATGCCTTCTGGAATGGGATGATGACGCTGACTATCTACGATGTCCTGCCGGGAATCGGCTTCATCTTCGCGCTGATCGTGGCAATCGGGACGCTCCAGTTCAGCCGTAATAAGATTCGCGAGCTTGACGAGAAGCGGGTAGACCTGACCTACCAGCAGAAACTGGATCAGCAGCCCTCGGCGGGCGACTGGTGGTCGCAGAGCCAGAGTAAATGGGAGGGTCGTGGCGTAGCGTGGAGCAACCGCGAGGCGGCTCATCGTCAGGAGCATACAGATCATAAAAAACAGGCACAGCGCCGCACGGAAGCTAGTGTTTCCCGAGATGAGAAGGCCCGCGATGGGGACGACTGGGCAACTTATCAGCAGGAATGATTAGGGGATAGGGTCGGGCTAATTCACTCGACGTGATTCGGGCCGCTGTAAGAAAATCTTTAATCGGCGGCAGCCTACGCAGCCTCGCGGGCCTGTAGCTTAGCTAGGTAGAGCGTCCGGCTCTTAACCGGACGGCCATGGGTTCGAATCCCTTCAGGCCCGCCATGCCTATCTGAGGCGCAGCAGGTAGAGCCGGCTGATGCGACCGCTCTTCTCGACGCGCAGTGCCGACTTGCGCTCGAGCGCGGTAACGTGATAATTCACTTTCTGGCGACTCATTCCGAGTCTGGTTGCAATCATGGACTGGGTGACGCCGGGGCTGACCTTGATCTCTTCCAGAATCCGCTTCTGCACATCGTTGGTTATCAGCAGCTCCTGCGCCAGCCCGGTGAAACCAGATGGGTAGAATAACCGTTGGCGACCATTACGTAGTGATTGGATGACTTGGTTGCCTTCCAGAATACTAATGTGGTGCGACAATACGCCGTTATGCAGCCCGAATCGCTCTCGCAATTGAGTGAGGTTGGCACCTGGATGGCCGTAGATATATTGCATCAGATTCTGACGCGTGGGGTGGTCTGCCAGCCGGTCTCGTTGCAGTCGGGTGTAGAGCGGCAGCAGCAGTTTGAAGCTGTGGTAACGTAGGTTTTCAGACTTGGAAAAGTAGTATGCGGCGCTTAGAATTCCGATTATACCTGTGGCGGCGGCGGTTGAGCGCAAGGGCAGGCTTGCCGCAGCTTCGGGCTCTGCCGCCTGTTCGAGGGCAACGGCACGGAACTGCGCGTCCTGGTCGTTAATCAGGGTGGCTCCCCCCTTGAGTTCGACTTGTAGCGTGTGCAACCCGACAATAACGGGGCTGTGCTCGAAATCAAAATTGATACTCTCTCCGTTTTCGAGGTGATTTACGGGCTGAAAAGCGAGCAGTTCGCGGCTACCATCTGCCGCCGTGAGCCACAGCTCCAGCGTCAATTCGCTGACAGGATAACCTTGGTTGCTAATCTCTATGCTGCCCGCGACCGATTGGCCTAGTAACACTCCGTTGCGATTGAAGTGCAGCTCATCAACCATAATTTCAGAGGCTCGATAGGTCAGCACGTGGTTCAGTGCTACGGTTTCCCCTGTTGAAAGTTGCTCTAGCAGCACTGTGAACTGACTCCCCCCTTCGTGTGGGACTTCCAACTGTGGGGTCAGCGTGAGGTCTATGGTCTGGGTTTCATCAACCAGCAGCGTAATCTCTGACACTCCTTCTAGCTGCATCAGGAAATTTGGTGCGTAGAAATATTGCAGGCTGAAGATTTCGGTATTGAATCCCCTGTTTACAACCTGCAGGCTCAGAGTCTCATCTTCACCGGAAACAAACTCAATGGTTGCCCCTTCCCAGCCCGGGACCAGTTCCTGCACGGGTTCGAGAGAGGTGGCGTCGAAGCGGTGAATATCGAGGCTGGCTATCGCTCGCACCACTACTGACTCTCCACCACCTAGTGTTAGTGGCTCCGACCCAGCCGTAAGGTGCTGGATCTGCCCTCCGTCTTCGCTCCAGCTATCGAGCATCTCGCCGTTGTGTTGCAGGTCACCCTCGAAGAGAATCGCCGCCGCTTCGAACGGGAGTGCCAGTTCCTGCTCCAAGGACAGCCCGTTCTCAGGTAATAGATACTGCTCCCGCGAGTACAAGATGTGGCATGTCTGCGCGCGAGACCAGCGGTCCAGTACCTTGATTTCAAGCTGGCATTCGTAGATGCCGGGTTCGCTCAGTGCAGGGACAAAATTCAGTTGCCGAGTTTCACCGGCAGGTAGGTAGAGGGATTGTTGTAACGATGTGATTGTTTCTCCCTGCCATTTCACATTTAGTGATGCACTGATATTGCCCAGGTATTGCGTGAATAGCCCGCTGTTGTACAGTTCTACCCCGACGCCACTTTCACTGGAATAGGCGAGGAAACTGACATCCGGAAACGACACATCCAATTCGTGTTTGGGTGTGACACCTCGTACATCAGCCCAATTAAGCTGCCAGATAGGGTCTATTTCCGGCTCCCCTATCACCGCCGCGAACTGGATGAAGCAGCGCTCTGTTGGTGGAAGTAGAAGTATCGTGCTGCCGTCAAAACTGCCAGGCGAAAGTGTGGTTAATTCGTGCCAGGTAGCGGTATAGCGTTTTTCCAGTGAATCAAAATCTGTGGAATAGCTGATACTGAACCCTGCATCTGTCGTCAGGCTGTAGGCATGGTTAATTTCTAGGACTGACTCACTGTAGACGGAACTGTCAATAGGGCCGAAAACCAGACCAACCTGCGAGTTATCGTTTGGCTGCAGCACGAATTCCTCCCCATCCAGGGACCACGCCGCACCTCCTGTAAATGTGACTTGGTCAGAACTGCCCGGTATAACGGTCAGGTGTTCGTAAAAGGTGAAGTTCCAGCTCTTTTCAATAGTCTGGGGTTGGTTGTCAAAGTTCATGACGAGCGATATATAAAAAGAATAATCGCCAGAATAGTGGGCCTGGAAAGGTATATCATAGTTGTCTGATTCACTCTCAGCCAGCGTGAACTGTAGGTTTGGCTGGGGTAAGGGAACTGGTTGTTGCAGATCATGGCTCTGGAGTTCGGCGGAGAGGCTGAATTCGGTTTCCCCTGCGAAAGGATTGTTAATAACGATAGTTAGATTATTTTCTTGATTAATGTAAAAATGGTTAATTTCTCCTGAATCTATTATTTCGCCTTTACTACCTGGGAGGAGCACAAGGGCGAGCGAAATGAGGAGTGCAACCAAGGAAATAATGCCAGCTGCCCTTGTGCTCACCTTGTACTAGTGTACTCTCGTATTAATAACTTCTGTACAATAATTTGACAATTGGGGAGCGTGTTTTTGATTTTTAATTATCCTAATAAAATAATATAATTAATATTGCTTAAATAGATTAATTGTTTTGTTTAGCGTTAAATCAGCAGTTTACTCTTGTGCGGCTTAGTTTCTATCCTGAATCCAATCAAGGGCATTTCTTTCGTGCTCCTGGATGAATGCATGTTTACCTTTGCAATATTTATCGATGTCATGATTGCACTCCAGAGCCACCCTAGTTTTGAGACCCTCGTATTCTTTCCTGATTTCAGGCATTTCTCTCAAATAATTTCTGAATGCCAAGTGCCTTGTAATATGGTGACTTCCTGATGCGAACGCATGAATTTGATGGGTTCTCTCGATTCCTCCCTTTCTGAAATATCTTCTGCCAGGGATTCCAAACTCCCCCATTGCCTCGTAAGCCAGAGATTCAAATTCATCATCCAAACCGTCTAGTTTTTCCAGAGAATTCGTTTCCAGAAGAATGTCTATAATCGGCTTTGCAGCCAACCCTTCCACTGCAGTGCTTCCAATGTGATATATATTCTCTACAATACGTCCAAACTTTCCTAGAAGCGCTTCCTTTTCCGAGGCATAGAGTTCAGGCCATTCTGGGTCATATGGAAGTACTTCAATATTCATTGTTCGGTTCATACTGCAATGTCTATATAATCGCCAGGAGCATTAGTCAAATCTTGATCTAATCCTAGATAAATTTCAGTAGTCCTAATGCTACTGTGACCTAAACTTAGCTGTACTTGTCTTAGTGGTGCACCGGCTTTGTATGATAGTTGAGCGTATGTTCTCCTCAAATCATGTGGCAATATTTCCTTATCAAGTATATTCTTCGAATGTTTTACTACGATATCCCTTATTCCTTGGGGAGTTATCATTGTGTTTCCAATTTCTCCGTTTTTCCTTATTGAGAAGAATATCCTGTCTGTTTTACCCCTATGTTTGCTGATTTCCAGCCATTCGTCTAGGCATTTCATGGAATATTCAGGAATTGCAACAGTTCTGTATCTATCTCCTTTTCCTTTGATATCAGTGAAAGCCCATCTGTCTTGAACCTGTTTCATCTGGTCCTTTTTCAGATCAGAGACCTCGAAACGACGCAAGCCGCATCCAGTCATTATTGCGATTAAGGCTCTATCTCTTACAATGCTCATCTTTTCTGAATCTAGATTGTTGATTAATTTCTGGACATCTTCCTGCTCCAGCCAGGTCTTGTGTCTTTGTCCCAATGGTCGTTTAAATTTTATTTCCAAAAGATCATTGTATATTTTTTCATCAATTACCTCCAGTCTGCGTAGATCCTTGAAAAGTTGTCTTAGGACCGATAGAGTAGTAGAAATCGTAGCTTTTGATTTTCCGTTGTTTTCCAGGTACAACAGATACTCGCGAATTATTTCTGCAGTGATTCCTTGATTGTCTCCCGCACTATGCCAGTTGAAAAATTGAGTTAGTGCCGTGTAGTACGTTTGTCTGCTATTTTGGTTTTGTCGCTGATTTACTACAGACATCACCATTTTTTGGAGGTCTGGGCTGTTTTTTGCGATAATGTCCATGTTACTTTCGATAAGAACTATTATAGAAAGTAATATATAAAGTAATCGTTTTCTGCAAGTATGAACAGATCTCTGAAAAACGCAGAAACCCCTAGGTTTGTGCAAAAACCAGGGTTTTGTGAATATTAGTATAATCAATAATATATTATATTTTACTATAATTGATTAAATAATAGTAATTATTAAATAATAACAAAACCATTAATTCTAGTATTTCTGTTAATATTATGTGTTTTAGTATATTCTATTATATTATAATTATTAATTAAATTAAATAACTTAGTATTTTGGGCTTGCGAATAATTCTATTATTTGCTTCGACCATCTATCGCAGCTATTACTATAGCTATACCTGCAATAAATCTTCTATCGAGAGGGTGGTTGGGTGGAATATTGACCACCAGTTTCTTGATGAAAGGATTGAACATCTGCCTCATTGTTACAGGTTCGGTACTGTCTTTAATCTGAATGTGAAATTTCTTTGGCAAGATTAATCCCAATAGTAATCGTCTGGCCAAGGCCTGCCCCATGCTATCCTCAATCAAGATTCCAAATTCTTTGCCTGTAGCATCTAGAAGGTGCCATTTGGTTCTAAGTATGGATGCCCAGAATTTGCGCCTTACCGTACCTAAAACCTCACCAGTTTCGGAGTCAATTACATCATAGCCTCCCCAGGCATCAACCAATTGTTTTTGTTTAATCTTTAACCATTCATGACTTTTCGATGGATCCGAATATATTCGAATATCTTCCTTTAACTTGAATCGTTTCTGTTCGCAGTAACCATATCGTTTTTGATTTACATCCTCAAACCAGAATTTGTTACCAAATATTCTCCAGAATTTTTCCCGAATCATATAT
>ERZ651768.346-NODE-346-length-35481-cov-4.225511_pt1 | contig 35481 bp, 32 predicted proteins | sample MGYA00514754_ERZ651768 | MGnify/ENA metagenome assembly ERZ651768
GGCCACTCCCAGTCTCACCCCTACCACGAGTATCACGCGGAAATCGTACGCCGAGGCGCTTTCGTGGCCTTCGACGGCATGGGGAATGTGAACGAGTTCGACCACCAGCAGCATCTGAGCCTTATCAAACAGATGGTCGACGGCGGGCTGATCGACCACCTTTTACTGGGACACGACGTATGCTTCCGACCGCATTTCGTCGCCTACGGAGGCAAGGGATACGGCTACATCGCGTCGACGCTCAAGGAGGACCTTCAAGGGATAGGCGTCACGGAGGATCAGTCCCTCCAGATGACCGTCGACACCCCGCGACGGGCCCTCTCAGGCGACAACTAGCCCAGCCGAAAGGTCGGTTCGAGGCCTTCGTGACTGCCTGGTGCGGCTAGTGCATCACCAGGCCACCGTCCACGTTGAAGGCCTGGCCGGTGATGTTGCGGGCGCCCGGTCCCGCCAGAAACACCGCCATGGCAGCGATGTCTTCCGGGTCATTGGGCCGTCCGATGGGTATCTTGGCGTCCCTGGCATCCGCCAATTCACTCATGCTCTGCCCAGTGTGCTCGGATCGGCCGGCCATGGTGTCCGCCGCCATAGTGGTCAGCGTGGAGCCGGGGCAGATGGCGTTCACGTTGATGTCATATTGGCCCAGCTGCAACGCCGCGATGTGGGTCATGGAGATCACCGCGCCCTTGCTGGCGGCGTAGGCGGCGTTGGACGTGCCGGCATAACCCTTTCCAGCGATGGACGCGATGTTGATGATCCGGCCTCCTTGGCCTTGGTCGATGAGCTCCCGGGCCGCCCTCTGCATGCAGAAAAACACGCCTTTGGCGTTCACCCGGTGGATCCGGTCCCAGTCCTCTTCTTGAACATCCATGATGTCCAGGTACTTGGTAACTCCAGCATTGTTCACCACGACGTCAATACGGCCAAAGGCGTCTTTCGCTTGTCGAAACATGCGGTCGATGTCCTGCAGGTCGCCCATATCGGCGGGTAGAACGATGCTTTTCCGGCCCAGTTGTTTCACGGCCACGGCAGTGTCTTCGGCAGTGGAGGCATCGATGTCTGACACGGCGATGTTGGCGCCGGCTTCAGCCAGTTGCAGGGAAATTGCCCGGCCCATGCCTCTGCCGGCGCCGGTGACCAGGGCGATCTTATCTTCCAATTGCATGGTTTACCTCTGTTATTAAGGGCGTCGATCTCAACGCCGAAATATCCAGGCAGCATTTTGAGCGAGTGTAGCCGCGCCCAACCTGGGCTGTCAACGAAGGGCTTCCGTTGACAGCCATCCGAGCCGAGATTACACTCGCGGCAACTTGCAGCCGAGGCTAGAACGTAGGCGGGAGGGACGATATGGCAGTTGATACGCACGTCGATACGATAGTACGTGGCGGAAAGGTTGTTACTTCATCCCAGGTGATGGACGCCGCGGTAGCCATCAAGGGCGAGAAGATCGCCGCTGTCGGCCCGGAACATCTGCTTCCAAAGGCTGACCGGTACATCGACGCCGAGGGTAAGTTCGTGCTGCCGGGACTGATCGACTCCCACGTGCACCTGGACGGGCATGACGACTATGCCCTAGGCGCGCTGGCGGCGGCCCACGCCGGACTGACTACCCTGGTCCCCTTCGGCAACTACGCGCTGGAGGGCGATGAGACTCTGGAGCAGGCCGTACGCCGCATCCAAGATGAGGTCGGGACGGCCGCGCTGGTGGACTTTGGGTTCCATTTCATCTTGCAGAACCGGCCCAGCATCTTAGCCTCTCTGCCACGGGCCATGGAACTGGGTGTGAAGTCCTTCAAGATGTTCATGACCTACAAGAAGCGGCCAGGCCGCATGTGCGACGACGATTACATCTGCAATGCCATGGAGATGGTGGCCAAGGGCGGCGGGGTTTTGCAGCTCCATTGCGAGAGCGGCAACATCATCGAGTACCTGGAGAACAAGTTGATGGCCGAGGGCCACACCCACCCGACCGACTTCCCCACCGCCTGCCCCGATTGGGCCGAGGAAGAGGCCATCAACCGAGCGATCAAGATGGGCGCCGCCACCGGCTGTCCCACCTATGTGGTGCACCTGAGCACCCAACTGGGTCTGGAGCGGATCAAGCAAGCCCAAGCCCAGGGCCAGAAGATCTGGACCGAGACCTGTCCCCAATACCTGCTTCTGTCGGATGCTGAGATGGCCACATTCGGGCCTCTGGCCAAGATCGGGCCGCCGCTGCGGCCAGAGGACGGGCCCGACCGGGACGCGTTGTGGAACGGCCTGAGACAAGGACAGATCTCCCTAGTGGGCAGCGACCACTCCCCCCATCCAGAGGAGCTCAAGAAACCGGGTTGGGACAACATTTTCGTAGACTCGACTGGCGCGTCGGTGCCCTTCGGTTCCCCTGGAATCGAGACCGTGGCGCCCTTGATCTACAGCGAAGGCGTAGTGAAACGGGGCTTCCCCATCTGGTGGCTGGCGCGGGTGATGTCGGAGAACCCAGCCCGCATCTTTGGCCTGTATCCCCGGAAAGGCGTGATCCAAGCGGGGTCAGATGCCGACCTGCTGATCCTAGACCCCGGCGCCGACCGCGTGGTGACCGCCAAAGACCACCATAGCAACGCAGGTTACACGTTGTTCGAGGGCTGGAAAGTCAGCGGCCGGCCGTGGATGACCCTGCTGCGGGGACAGGTGCTGCTAAACCAAGGCCAACTGGAGCAGAAACCAGGCTACGGCCAGTTCCTAACCTGCGAAGGCCCCACCACGCCGTTGGGTGGGCCGGTGGATTAGCAGGGCACTCAATCGACGAATACGCCACCACCACTGTCGCTCCAGCGGAGGCTGGAACTGCGGAATCCCGTAGGCGCGGCTCTTGAATGGTTCCCGCTGGATTCCGGCTTTCGCCAGATTGACGAAAATCGGCTCTGCCAATCCAATGGCAGAGCCGATTTTGAATCACGTTGATCGCCTGGTGTTTCCGGCTACGACACCGGCGCTCCTTGGAATTCGGGCATTACCTCTTTGGCGAACATCTCGATAGACCGCAGGACCTTCTCGTGGGGCAGTCCAGGGAACCCGAAGTTGCCGAATACGTGGTTGATCCCGGCGGCTTGGGTTGCTTTCAGGCGCTCGGCGACCACCTCGGGCGTGCCGACTAGCGGCGGCAGTCCGGCGTGGCCGGGATCGTCGCGACGGTCCCGGTCGGTCTGGCGGTTGGCCCAGTGCTCGTAGCCCGGAGGCACGTTTCCATCCTTGTCGGTGGGCATCCCGATAGCGCCGTTGGTGCCCTGGGAATTCAGAATGCGTGAGGAGAAATTCTGCAACTCCTCGGCGTCGCGCTCCGCTTCTTCTTGAGTGGGCGCAACGTAGATGCCTTTGGACATAGGCGGGTCTAAGTGTTTATGGGGATGGCCGTAATCGTCCATCTTTTCCCGCCAAGCTTGGACCACTTGAGGGGCCTGACCCAGGATATCGGTGGGTCCGCCGGCGATGACCTGGATCTGGTTCTTGGCCGCAAAATCGATGCTGGCCGGAGAGGTGCTCACAGCCTGGAACAGCGGCGGATGGGGTTGCTGCAGCGGCTTGGGCAGTACCCACAAGTCGTCTACGTTGGTGAACTTGCCATGGTAGGTCAGTTTCTCTTCGGTCCAGGCCTTCTTGATCACATCGACCGCCTCGTAGAACCGCTCCCGACTAGTGTTGATGTCGATGCCGAGACCGTCGAACTCCTGGCGTTGGTAGCCGGAACCGATACCCAGATTGAGGCGTCCACCGCTGATTACATCGACCATCGCGGCTTCTTCCGCCACCAGGATGGGGTTGTGCAGGGGCAGCACCACCACGGCGGTGCCGATTCGGATGTTCTTGGTCCGGCCAGCGACCAGTCCGGCGAAGGACCAGATGCCCGACAGCAAGCCGTGGCGGGAGAAGCGGTGCTCGCCCAACCATACTTCGTCGATGCCCAGTTGGTCGGCCAGTTCAATCTGCTCCAGTGCTTCATCGAGTGACTGCTGTTGGCCTTTGCTCTCGTGCCAGGGCACGATGGTGAAGATTCCAAACTTCATCTGTGGATCTCCTTTTATTGACGTGATTACGGTCGGCGAAAGACCGGGCGACAGGAACTCAACTTACAGGAACAAGGATACACCTGCCTAGGCGCGGGCGACAAGAAGCGGATGGCTAATCGACTGCGTCTCCGCTGACTGGAACGCGGGCGTCGGAGGACCAACCCAATAGGCCGGCGACAAAGTGGAACATCGCGTAGGTCTCCAGGCCGAAGGGCAAGTAGCCGCCATACCCAAGCAGCGGCATCTGAAAGATCCGGGCGAAGTCCAGATACCCAATGTTGTATTCCCAACTTACCGAGGCATCCCTATTCCACATCTCCCAAAAGAACCCGCAGACCAGCGCGCCAAGCGCAAACGCGACGACGGTCCGGTAATCGCCATTCTTTACCTGAGCAATTATGCTGGGTCTTCCCGCTAGGTTATTTATGGGGTCGAAGATGAAGAAGAGGCACAACCAGGTAATGGGGAACAGATAGGTTGGCCAGATGAGCATGGTAACCAGGGAACCCAGGCCAAAGACACCGGCCAATATTATCTGCGGCCGGCTTAAAACCAAGGATGGAAGACGGGCGAACCGCTTGATGAAGCCGAACGAACCAATCAGCTCCGAGACTTCAAACACGGCGGGAATAACCGTCGAATAGGATAAAGAAGCCTCGATAACGCCGACCAAACCACCGCTATCTTCCTCGGTGGAGGTGACGTATACCCAGTTCTGGGTGATCTCGTTGATACCTTCGAAGGCCCACCAATACGGCGAAGCGACGATGAACATCACCACCATGATCTTGGGGCTTCGGACGGCGAGGGATGTTCCCGTGCGGCGGAGCACCAGTCCATCGACCAAGAGGATGAAACCCAACCACAGGGGGAAGAAGAGGTTCTGGCTGATCTGCTGAGACAGCGGCCAGGCGATGGCGATCAACAGAAGGCCCAGCAGCCCTCGATAGGGAAGCAGATAGCGCTGCAACGGCTTTTCCCGGAGGGGTATCCGCCGTGCGGGCAACCGGTCATCGCGGATGATGACCAGGCATGCCAAAGATGCTTTTACATCGAAGTTATTAAGCACCAGTTCAATCTCTCATAATGTCCCTGAAAGGGCAATCCAAGAACAGCGAGAATCATGGGCTGATCGTCGCTCCCTCTAGACATCCGGCCGGCGCGAATGCCATTCCGTCACCTGTTCGTAGCTGTGGCCGGCGCGTAGCACCGTGGATTCGTCAAACGGCCTTCCGGCGATCTGAAGGCCGATGGGCAGACCGGTGGCGGTGAATCCGCAGGGCACGCTTAGGGCCGGGACGTTTGCCAGGCTGAAAGTCGTTGCCAGCAACCACGGGATCCTGCTGCTAGCGGCTTTACTGTCTATCACCGGGTCGGGCCCAAGGAGTTGCGCCGCGACTCCCGTTGTGGGTGACAGCAGCAGGTCCACACCGTTAAGAGCCGCCAAAACTTGGTCTTTGATGAGCGACCGTAGCCGCAGGCCTTTGTAGTAGTAGGGCGCGGGCATCATGGTGCTGGCCATGTAGGCGATCCGGTTATCGTGGGCGATTTCCTGGGGCCGGTTTCGCACCAGATCTTGATAGGTGACCGGGGCTTCCACCCTGATGGCCCCGGCGATGGCTCCGGCGTTGGTGGCCAGCGGTATAGATAGCTCCTCCACCCTAGCGCCCATCTCTTGCATCTTAGCGGCAGCAGCCAGTACCGACAATCGAACTTCTTCCTCCACCAGGTCGGTATAGACCAACTCACGGACGATTCCCACTCTGAGCCCCTTGATTCCGCCGGCCAAAGCCGCCTGATAGTCGGGTACCGGCTCGTTGCTGGTCAGCCGGTCATTGGGGGCGTGACCCGCAATGGCCGCCAGGGTTATGGCGCAGTCTTCCACCGTCCTTCCCAGGGGGCCGATGGTGTCCATGGAACGGACGCCCGGCATCACCCCGTAGCGGCTGACCCGGCCCCAGGTCGGGCGGATACCAGCCAGGCCGCACCAGGACGCCGGGAATCGCACCGAGCCACCGGTGTCTTCGCCCAGGGCTGTAGCACATAGAAATGCTGCCGTGGCCGCGCCGGAGCCGCTGCTGGAGCCTCCCGTTGACCGATCCAGGCCCCAGGGATTGCGGGGAGGGTCAAACTGGTGGGACAGACCTGACGTGGCGAACTCGGTCATGTTGAGTTTGCCCAACAGAACCGCCCCAGCCGCTTTCAGATTGGCGATAACAGTGGCGTCGAATGTGGGGATATTGTCTTTGAATACCGGAGACCCGCCGGTGGTGAGTATCCCTTGGGTGTTTATCTGGTCCTTGGCCGCCACCGGAACACCGTGCATGGGTCCCCGGTGATTCCCCTGGGCAATCTCTTGTTCCGCCCGTTTGGCAGCTGCAAGGGCCACATCGGCGGCCACGGTTACGTAGGCGCGGTACTTAGCGTCCAACGCCTCTATGCGGTCCAGGTAAGCCTCCGTGGCCTCCACGGGTGAGACTTCCTTGGCGGCCATGAGCTTGGACAGATCCGACGCGGTTAAAAAAGGCAGTTCGGACTTATTCATGGAGATTCAAAATCCGGGATGAAGAATGACAGCATGATAGGCGGGCAGTGTTGGCCGGTCAACAAGCGGGCTAGGCCAGCCACGGTATAATACTCCGACTTCCAGGGCCAGTTGCGGCTAAGTTGAACAGTAGACAGGTAGAAAAATGCCAGACCTCACAATCAAGATCCAGGGCGCCCGCTTCATCATAACCATGGACCCGCAGCGCCGGATCATCGCCGACGGGTCGTTGATAATCCAAGGCCAGCGTATCTTGCAGGTCGGCAAGAAGGATGAACTGGCAGCGGCCCAGGCAGACCGGGTGATCGACGCCACGGACATGGTGATCACTCCGGGGTTCTGCAACGGGCATATGCACATCAGCTACGCCCACGCCACCAGGGGCATATTCCCCGACGACCTGGGCTCGGCCTACCTGCCCAACGTGTTCAAGCTGCAGGCGATCATGACCGAGGAAGAGGAGTACCACACCAGCCTGCTGGCCATCACCGAGCTTCTGAAGTACGGCACCACCACATTCATGGACCCCGGCAGCACCAAGTATCTGGACCGGTGTCTCGATGCCTACCGGCTTGCCGGCTGCCGGATAATCACCGGCGCCCACGTGACCGACAAACCCAACCCTCTGGGCCTGCCGACCTACTCGACCGCAGAGGCCATCAACATCGTCAAGGCCACTATTGAGGGTTTCAATGGGCAGCTGGACGGCCGGGTCAACGCCTGGGCCATGCCGTTCGCCCCGAGTATGTGCACCGACGAACTGTTACTCGCGTGCAAACGTCTGGCGGACGAGCACGGCACAGGGGTGACTTTGCACTACAACAACAGCCCGAATTATGTGGAAGCCAGTCTTAAAGAAACTGGGCTCCGGCCGACCCAATACCTGGAGGAACTGGGCGTCTTAGGCGACAACGTGACACTGGCCCACATGCTGGGCCAGGACCAGAGCGAGGTTGAAGCTTTGGGCCGCACAGGCACCAGGGCCGTGGTCGTCCCCACGGCGGCGGTTAAGGGCGGCGCCGGCATGACTCAACACGGCACCCTGCCCGAGATGCTGGAGGCCGGAATGACCGTGGGTCTGGGCACCGACGCCGGAAACAACTCCAATCTTTTGGAGACCAACCGTGCCATGTACCTAATCGCCGTATTGTACAAAGATGCGCGGCAGGACTCCAAGGCCATCCCAGCCGAGACGGCCCTGGAGATGGCGACCATCCAGGGAGCCGCGGCGTTAGGTCTGGACGGCGATATCGGGTCATTGGAGGCTGGGAAAAAGGCCGACTTGGTGCTGTTCGACACCCGCCGGGCCGAGTGGCAGACATTGTTCAATCCGGTGAACAATCTGGTCTACAATGCCGACGGCCGCAGCGTGCACACAGTGATGGTGGACGGCAAAATAGTCGTGGAAGACCACAAGCCGCTGTTCGTTGATGAGTGGGAATTGGCCCAGAAGGTACAGGGCATCGGCGAGGACATGCTGGCGCGAGCCGGCCTGTCCTTCCCGCCCCGATGGCCGATCGTTTAATAAATCAAATAGAAACCGCAAGGAAGAATAAATGTCACAGATAGTTTTCATACACGGGCCCGGCGCGGGGAGTTGCTCGGCCGGTTACCAATATCAGATGCAGCACTTCCCCGGAGCTCTGGCCCCGGACCTGCCGGGCCATCCAGACGGCGAATCGCTGGAAACGGTGGCCGATTATGCGCAGTGGCTACGCGGCTGGCTGCACGACCGGGGACACAATAAGGACCTGGTCTTGTCCGGGTTCACCCTGGGTGCATGCGTGGCGTTACAATACGCGCTGGATTACTCCGATGAGGTGTCCGGGCTACTCCTGATGACCATCGCCATGCGGCCCAAAGAACGCGCTCGGGGGGCGCTGGATTTTCGCTTGAACGCCGCCAAGGACGAGAAGGTGCATGAGGAATGGCTGGACGCCATGCGCCACACCATGATGTTCATCGAGCCGGACCTTCGGGAGCGATTGATCGAGTGCCACCGGGTGGTAGGGCCGATCTCCCAGTACAACGACCTAGTGACCATAGACCAGTTCGACGTTCGCAACCGTATCGGAGAACTGAAGGTGCCCCTCACTCTCGTCCGGGGCTTGGACGACCCGGGCAAACCTTTGGAGTACGAGTTGGAGATACACCAGGCGGTGGCTGGCTCCAAGTACATCAAGCTGGAGCAGGCCGGCCATTTCCCCATGGCGGAGCGCCCCGACGACATCAACCGGGCCATCGAGGAGTTGATTGCCTAGACTCTCGCCTATGACGCCGCAAAGGAGATGTGAGAGACCATGAAAATCGTTGTTCTGGGAGCAGGAGCCCTCGGCTCAATCATCGCCGGTCACTTGGCGAAAGCAGGTGAAAATGTCACTCTGCTGGCCAGGGGTGAACGGGCGGCCTATCTGAAGAAAAACGGGATTACGATCACGGGACTGGCCGGGTTCAACACGCCGTGCGCTATCACAACGGATCCGCGACAACTCTACGAAGCCGACGCGTTAATAGTGACGGTCAAGACTTATGACATGGAGGCCGCGCTTTCCAGCGTGGCACATGCGAAATTCTCCTACGTGACTTCCGTCCAGAACGGGGTAATGGCCAACGAACAGCTAGCTTCCGTCTTCGGCTCCGCCAATACCATAGGCGCATCGGCAGGTTTCAGCGGCGAGGTTTTACCGGGCGGCGAAGTCCGGTTCACAGCGAACGGCGGGTTCGATGTAGGAGAGTTGCCAAAGGGATCTTCGCAACGGACCAGAGAGTTGTCCGATGCCCTTCAGAAATCCGGTGTGAATTCCAAAGCTATCGACGATGTTCTTTCTCTGCAATGGTCGAAGTTCGCAATGTGGGTCGGGTTCACAGCGATAGGTGTACTGACCCGATTGGAAACCTACAAGTTTGCCTCCGACCCTGGCTGCGCTCTTATTTGCGTCCGTATCGTTCGCGAGGCCGCAAGCATTGCCGCGAAGATGGACATTCCCATACAAGATAGCGGACCGATCCCCGTTAAGGCCATGGTTGACGGATAAGAGGAAGAGGCGGTCTCGGCAACGATGGGGCTGGGCACAAGATTCGAAACACAGGCGCCCCAGCACCGGATGTCGGTCCTCCAAGGCCTGCAGCAAGGGCGGCGGCTGGAGATCGACGAAACGTTGGGGTTCGCGGTAGCGGAGGCCCGGAGGCTTAGCGTCCCGGCTCCAACGTTGGAGCTGTGCTACGGGCTTCTTGGCGGCATAAACCGGTATCTGTAAGCGGGAAACGCCCCCAACTCCGACTTTGTCGTGAGCTGCGAATCTGTCGGGCCTAACCTTCCAGCCGGCGCGGTGGCCTTGCCTCCCTACTGTCATTCCGAGGAGCGCCGGAGACCGACGAGGAATCTCGTTTTACGGTGGAGCATTATTTCTCGACAATAAAGAGAAACGTCTCCGTGGACGGAGGAACACCCTCATCTCCGATTTTGTCGTTAGCGCCGTTCCGGCGAGTACTAACTCTAGGCCGGTAGGTAAGCTTGGAACCAGTCCATGGTCTCTTTCATGACCTGGGAGAAGGCTGGTTCGGCGTAGACTTCGTAGTGGCCGACGTCTTTCAGGACGACCAGTTTCTTGGGTTCTCCGGCGTTGGCATAAAGCTGCTCCGACTCTTCGGGCGGCACCAGGCGGTCGTCACTGCTGGTGATGAACAGGATGGGCCTGGGGGATATCTTCCCCACGATCCACTCCGGGTTGAATCCAATGGTATCGTCCACGTATTCGACGGGGATCGTCCCAACGGCGGCGGGGTTATTTTTTCGGGCAGCGGCAGCCAGTTCGGCCGATTGTCTGTCGGGGAGCAAAATGTCGGACCGCTCCACCATGTCGGATTTTCCAGTCAGCGCGCGCTGCTCCCGGTCGGCTTTGGAGCGGTCTAGCAGGTCGAACCATTCGTCCATGCGCCTGACCCGACTCATCCACCGGGCGCCGTGTCCGATGCCAACCACGCTGACGATGCACTTGGCCCGCTGGTCGACGGCCCCGACCCAGGAAACAGTGGCGCCGCCGTAGCTGGTGCCGTAGATGCCGATGCTGTCCTCGTTAACCTCGGGTTGCAGACCCAAGAACGTCATGGCGGCCTGTACGTCTGCCACCCGGCTGTACGGAGCCAGGCGGTGTGGGCTTTTGCCCTCGCTGTCGCCCCAGCCTTTGTAATCGAATGTCATGGCCACGTAGCCGGCCTCGTTCAGAACACGGGCGTTGTCGGGCAGGTACAGGTCTTTAACGCCCGTATACCCGTGGCATAGAAGCACTGCCGACCGCTTCTCGCCGGCGGCAAGGCCGTCGGGAACGTAGACATCGCCGCAAAGTTTGAAACCCTCGCTGTAGAACTCTATCTCGCGTTTCATCCGTAGTACTCCGTTTATTCGTCGACGTTAAGACCAGCGGTCTGAAAATCTGCATCGGTCATGCCGGTGAACCGACGGGGCAAGAAAAGCTCGATGGATGCCGGTACTTGCTTGCAGCCGCCCTGGATGTATTCGGTGACGGCCTTGGCGGTGCTGGGGCCCAGGTGAATTCCCTTGGTTGTGTGGCCGGTGGCTAGCACCACTCCCTCTTTGCCGGGCACAGGGCCGATGATGGGCATGCGGTCCGGACTCAGAGGCCGGGACCCAGCCAGTTGCTGCACCAGCGACGCGTTCTCCAAGTCGGGAAAGACATCGATGGCCCGCTGCATAATCTCCACCCGGGCCGTCTCGGTGGGCACCCGGTCCATGTCCTCGCCCTGGTAAAGCTGGCCTTGGTCGTAATCTCGTCCTCCTGTACTACCCACGCTCAAGAACCCGTCCAGACGGCTAATCATGTGTCCGCGCTTGGGAGAGCTGATCAACACCTGAAGCGGGTCGCCATCGTACTTGAGCAGCAGGCGTTCTCCCTTCAATGCCCCCACTGGGACAGGGAAGTCCAGGTCCCTTTGGAATGGTGGGCTCCAGAGGCCCGCCGCGACCACTACCGTACCGCAGGAGATGTCACCACCCTGTGTTCGCACTCCGGTGATCCGGTTGCCCTCGGATATCAGGCCGGTAACCTGCCGGAGGATGGTCTGGGCGCCTTTGGCTTCGGCGCCGGCGGCCAGGGCCAGGTTCAGGCGGTAGCTGTCCAATTGGGCCGACTCATCTTCGTAGACCGCGCCCCTTAGCGTTGGGGTCAGACGTGGTTCTATCTCATGTACTTCGGCGGCGCTGATCCAACGAATGGCAACGTGCTCTTGCTGCCAGGACATAAGGTCCTTGATCAGATCTTCTTCGCTCTCTTCCAATGCCAACCGCAACGAGGGACGGCGTTGGTAGAGCAGGTCCATGCCTGTTGCGTCTTCCAATTCCTCAACCAATGCCGGGAACTCGTGGTAGCTTTCCAGTCCAAATTGAAACGACGGTCCGGGAGTGAATTCGGTGCCCAGAAGGCTGATGAATCCTGTGGCGTGGGCGGAAGAACCACTGCCGATGGATTCACGTTCGAGGAGGGCAACGTTGATGCCCTCTCTTGCCAGGTAATAGGCGACGGAGCAGCCTACCACTCCCGCGCCGACGACTGCGACGTCAACTTTTTCTGCCATATGAAATGAGACTCCGGAGGCGTAATGACACGAATTATGGGAGGGCTGCTGATAGGTGTCAACAGCGAGGGAGAGTCCGCTGGCCAGCGGAGAGGTTAGCTGGCGGCAGGCGAGGGGATGCCAGTTTCCGCCGGTATACCGGTCAAGCTGGCGCTCAGTTCCCAGAGGGCGGCAGCCTGGGCTTCGTCGAAGCTGCGGGCGGATGAGCGGACGATCTTCTTCTTGTCCAGGTACTTTCCGGAGACGCCTTCCATCTCGGGAGACGAGGCGGCGTAGACCGAGGTTAGGGCACCGGCTTCAACGCTGATACCTCTGATTCCCAGAAGCATGTTCAGGAACCGGCCCAATATCCCGTTGTTGGTTAGGATGTTGGTCGCCACCAGTCCGGGGTGAAGCGCGTTGGCCGTTACTCCGGTGCCCTCAAGCCGACGGGCCAGCTCGTAGGTGAAGAGCAGGTTGCACAGCTTGGAACGGGAGTAAGCCCGGAACCCTGAATAATGCCGGGGCGCGTGGACATCGAAAAGATCGATCTTTGCTTTCTGGTGGACAGTCGAAGCAACATTGACCACTCTGGACGGGGAGGAAGCCACTAGCACATCTAGCAGCAGGTTGGTCAGCAGGAAATAAGACAGGTGATTTAAGGCGAAGGTCATCTCGATGCCGTCGACGCTCTTCCGGTGGCTCATGTGGATGGCGCCGGCGTTGTTTACCAGGACGTCCAACCGCTGATGCCGGTTTCTGAACTCGTCAGCCAGACGGCGTACCTCCTCCTGAGAAGAGAGGTCGGCCACCAGGAATTCAACATCGGGGTTGCCACTTTCTTCCTGGATATCATTGGCAGCGAGGGCGCATTTGGCGGGGTCCCGCCCGGCAATGACGACCGCGGCGCCCATGTGGGCCAGCTCAAGAGCCGTGACCCGGCCGATGCCGGCGGTCGCCCCGGTAATCAGGCACGTTTTATCGGCCATCAATCTGGAGCGGCAAGTCGATTTTGAGGTCATTCTGGCCTCCGGAGCGCCTGGACGGCTCGCTACGTAGCTATCGTCTCCGAATTCGAAACTTATTTCAATGCCGTTACCAGTGCAGATCGATTCAAACGCAAATTGATTCCCAGACGCCCAGGGAGTAATCTGATGCTCGGTAAACGTGACCCCAAAACACCGGCCCAGGGACCGGGCCATGCGGAGACTCGAATTGGATTTTGAACTACAAGCGTCGACCGAGCCCGGCAAGCGCATGGTCGAGTTGGCAGAGAAGCACGCTTCGGATTTCGCGGTCACGGCCGCCGAACACGACCGTAACGGGACTTTCCCAGTTGAGAACATATCCGCCCTGAAAAAGAGCGGTTTCGCCGGCGCTGCTGTCCCCAAGGAATTTGGCGGCATGGGCGTAACATCCATTCATGACTGCGTCGTCGCCATGAACCGGTTGGGGCGTGCCGAGGGATCGACGCCGCTGGCATTCACTATGCACCTGTCTAGGACTCTCGGTACGGCGCGAGCCCTGCGAAACGCCATAGTCTCTGGCAACCAGGCACGGCAAAACCGGGCTGAAAACATGTTGAAAAAGATCGGCGCCGGTGAACTTTTTATCACTGTCGCCAACTCAGAACCGGGCGCCGATGTCAGAACTTCGAAAACCCTGGCTACCAAGACTGACGGCGGTTGGCTATTCAACGGCTTAAAGACATTTGCTACCGGTTCTCCCGCCGCCGATCTGCTGGCCGTGAGAGCGCGGTTCAAGAATGAGGCAGGTGAACAGCGAATGGGGGCTGCAATAGTGCCGGTAGACCGGCCTGGGGTTGAGATCATGAACAACTGGGACGGACTGGGCATGCGCTCATCCGGGAGCCACGACGTGGTGTTCACAGATTATTTTGTCGCCGATGACGACTTCGACGACATTGGTGTTTATGGGCGATTCAACGCTCAGTTCTTGGCTCTTGGTTCGGTATCGAGTATGGGCCTCTCTTCCATTTTTTTGGGCATAGCCGAGACTGCTCATGGGATTGCGGTATCGGCCATCAAAGCAAAAGACGGCGGCGCCAGGTATCCCATGAACCAGGTAACAGTTGCTGAGAACGAGATCGACCTAGCCGCGGCCCGCGGGATTTTGAGCCGGGGCGCTCTGTTCTACGACGATCTTTACCAAACAGGCGCCGATCACCCCGTGGGTTTGATCGATGAATCCACCGAAACCGCCTTTCAAGTTGTCAAGAACTCAGCCTGCACCAAAAAGTTTGTCATGGAGACATCAGTGAATATCGTCGATAGGGCACTCACGCTGTACGGCGGCGGATCATACTTAGCCAACAGCCCGCTGGCTAAGTTGTACCGGGACGTGAGGGCCGGACAATTTATGCAACCCTGGGCCCGCAATCAGGCGATCGAACTGATCGGCAAAGTCGGCCTTGGCCTGGACCCCAACGACGAGTAAGAGTGTAGGAAATTATGGCAGAAAAAAAGATCACATTTGGCGTCAATCTTTCGGTGGACAATTATTGGAACGTCCCCGAGTTTGCCCGCCGGGCCGAGGACTTGGGATATGGCCGGGTAACCATGGGCGAGCACATCATGGACGGTAACCCGCCACGGCCCACCCTGCTGAACCTTCCGGCCATGGCCGCCGCAGCGGGGGCAACCAGGGACATACGGGTGATGACCGGTATCGTTGTTGCGCCGCTGTACCACCCGGTTACACTGGCCAAGATGGTGGCCAGCGTGGACCAGGTGTCGGGCGGCCGCCTGGACTTTGGCATCGGAATCAGCGGCCAGAGGGGCACCAAGATCGAGTTTGATGCCGTGGGCGTTGACGTCCACACCAGGGGCAAACGGACCGATGAGATACTCCAGGTGATGAAGCGGCTCTGGACCGAAGAGCACGTCTCCCACCACGGAGATTTCTTCGATTTTGACGACGTTACCCTGCTGCCTTTCCCGGCACAGCAACCATATCCGCCCATCTGGGTATCCGGACGCAGCGACGCCGCCATGCGCCGGGCGGGTGTGGTGGGCGACGGCTGGTATCCCTACCTTTTCTCCGTGCGCCGGATAAAGGCCAGCAACGACATGGTCCGCCAGTTCGCCGCCGAGGCGGGGCGCGACCTGACCGGGTTTCACTGGGGCCTGAACCAGCCAACAGCCATCTCTTCCGACGCCTCCAAGGCGCTGGGATTGGCGGTCTCCAACGTGGGCCAACGGTACGTCACCCCGGAGCGGAGCGCCGAGAGTATCGCCCAGGCGTTGTGCATCGCCGGGACCCCTGAACAATGCATCCGGGCCGTCGAAGACCGGATCGATGCGGGAGTCGAACACATGAATCTGGGATTCCTGGCCTCCGAACCTGACGGTTTTTACCGCCAGATGGAGATGTTCGCCTCCCACGTCATGCCACAATTTCAGAGTTAAAAGCTAGTCCACCATAGGAGCACAGACATGCCGGACTCCAAATCGCTGAAGATCGAGACCAACGTCGCAATCGCCATGAGAGACGGCGTAACTCTTTACGCCGACATCTACCGTCCCAACGGTGATGGTCCGTTTCCCACCATCCTGCAGCGCACGCCATACGACAAGACCAACGCCCTGAGCGCCTCCATGCTGGACCCCATCAGGTCGGCCAAGGCCGGGTTCGCAGTGGTGATTCAAGACACCCGCGGGCGGCACGCGTCAGAAGGCGAGTTCTACGCCTTCCGGGACGACATCGACGACGGCTATGACACGGTGGAATGGGCTGCCGCCCAACCATGGTCCAACGGCAACGTGGGTATGTACGGAGCGTCTTACGTGGGGGCCACACAGTGGCTGGCGGCCACCTCCCGTCCGCCCCATCTAAAGGCCATCGCGCCCACCGTTACCGCCTCCAATTACCATGACGGCTGGACCTACCAAGGAGGGGCATTCGAGTTGGGATTCAACATGTCCTGGACTCTGCTCCAGTTGACCCTGGCCAACTTCAAAAACGTATCCAGCGTACAGGGCGTGCCCCGGGAGCGGCGCGGGCAGTTGATGAAGGCCGTCGACAACATGACCGAAGGCTTCGGTTTCCTGCCCACCAAGGACTTCCCTGAGCTGGACTCAGGGTTGGCCAAGTACTACTACGATTGGCTGGCGCATCCCGACTTCGATGATTATTGGAAGAAGCTGTGCATCGAGGAACATCACTCTGAGATCGAGGTCCCGGCCCTGCATACCGGCGGCTGGTATGACATCTTCCTGGGCGGCACCATCCGGAACTACCTGGGCATGAAAAAGTCCGGCGCCAATGAGACCGCCCGAAGCGGTCAGAGATTGGTCATCGGCCCTTGGGCCCACGGAGCGCGCGGCTCCACCATGGCGGGACGCCATTATTTCGGCATCATGGCCGACCCGGCAGCCACCGACATCGACGGCATGCACCTGCGCTGGTTCGACCACTGGCTGAACGACGGCAAGAACGGCATAACTGAAGAGGCGCCGGTTCGCATCTTCGTCATGGGAGACGACGTCTGGCGCGAAGAGCAAGAATGGCCCTTGGCCAGGGCCCAAGAGACCAAGTATTACCTCCACAGCGGCGGCAAAGCCAACTCGAAGAACGGCGACGGCAGCCTGGGGACAGATAGCCCACAAACAGAGCCGCCGGACGTCTACCTGTATAACCCTGCAGACCCTGTGCCCACCACAGGCGGCGCGCTGTGCTGCAACCCCTACTACGCCGCCAACGGCGCCTACGACCAGAACGAGGTGGAGGAACGGCAGGATGTGCTGGTCTACTCGACTCCACCGTTGGAGAGGGATGTCGAAGTCACGGGGCCAGTGACAGTCACGCTGTGGGCGTCCACATCCGCGACGGACACCGACTTCACAGCGAAGCTGGTGGACGTTTGCGAGAACGGCTGCGCCAGAAACCTGACCGACGGGATTATCCGCGCCCGTTACCGTGATTCTATGTCCAATCCCACGCTACTGGAGCCGGGCAAGGCCTATTGTTATGACATCGACCTCTGGGCCACCAGCAACGTCTTCAAGGCCGGACACCAGATTCGACTGGAGATATCCAGCAGCAATTTCCCCCGGTTCGACCGCAACACCAACACGGGGAATATTATCGCCGAAGACACGGAACTGCGGCCGGCGCTCCAGACCGCGTTCCACGACGGCCAGCAGGCGTCCTATGTCAGCCTGGCCATCGTACCCCGGTAGATGCAGCACTGAGGAAAAGATATTGCCTGAAGAGACATCAGAAGAATGGGAATCCAAAGAAAGAGTGTCGGGCGACCCGCTACGGGAGTGGTATTCCAAGGAGATCTGGGGCCAACGGGCCACCGGTGACGACGCCCTTTTCGAGGTTATGAGTCTGCAGGTGTTTCAAGCCGGACTCACCTGGCGGATGGTGCTCTCCCGCCGGGACAGTTTCCGTGCCGCTTTCGCTGACTGGAAGATCGACGCCGTGGCAGCCATGGGCAAACCCGATGTGGAGCGGCTGAGGGCAGACCCGGGGATCATACGCAACCGGCAGAAGATCCAAGCAGTGATTGCCAACGCAGGGATAGTCTTGGGGATTCAGAAAGAACACGGCACATTTTGCGATTGGTTCTATGGCCAGTTGCCCGGGTCAGATTACCCGTCGCTGCAGAAGAAACTGCGGGCCACTTTCAAGTTCATGGGACCGGAGATCTCGAGAATGTGGCTCATGGCATCGGGCCGCATCACCCGCGAAGAAGGCGACAAGTACGACCCGACTGTGAGATAGGTCACACTTAGCGTCACACGGCTAGCCATTAGAGAGCGGCGATTCATATGATTGATTGAACCGATTTCGAAAATCGGAGTCGATTATTTTCAGAAATCTGGACTTAAGGTCTAGCATGAATGCCCGTCTCTTTAAAACACCACCTCGGTTCATCAAGCTATCGGCCGTCATCGCTGCGATGGCAGCCGGTCTTGCCTTAGCGGCCACTGGGGCATTTACTCCCTCGGTTTCTGCATCGGTTGGCGCGGTCCAAACGGAGTGCGATGTATTGTATCTTGACGGCGCCGTTCAAGGTGAAATTTTCGCACATTCACCTTCAGATTTCGCGTAAATCCGGATAACGTTGGAACAGTTCGGTTGCGAAGTAACTGGCAGATTGGAAGTAGCCTCACCGTCAATCGCCGGGTCCGGCCGACTCCACCGCGTCATCGACGGCAATTTCATCAGATTCCAGATGCCCGGAGAGGCCAATGACCCGGGCCGAGGCATCAATTTCTCCGGACTGATCGACGGCGACCAGATCTTCGGGCAATACTCAATACCGGCAGGGGAAGTATCATCGTTTCGAGCGGAATCGGGGAACGGCAGACAGTGCGCATGGAAGATATCTCAGACCCCGGCCCCATCGCCGAGTCCATCCGGCAGTTCTTCGACTAACCGCCGGCTCAGCCGGCGTTTTTAGCTGCCGCAGGCGAGCGGTTTACCAGCGACCCGAGCAACTGCCGGGAAATGACGGAGATATTGTCAACCGTTTTTTCGAAAGCCTCGGTGTTGGCCTGGGAAGGGTGGCGGTAGCCGCTGATCTTGCGCACGAATTGCAATGCCGCCTCGCGCACTTCTGTATCCGACGCTTGCGGTTCGATGTTTCGCAGTACCTAGATGCTCCGGCACATCTCATTTCCTTGCCATTGACGTATGTACGGGCATTGTGCCCACCGCGGGCGTAATCCAGCCTTCCCGGCTCGCAGATGACCTACTCGGCCGGCACGAATTTCATGGAGATGGAGTTGATGCAGTGGCGGGCGTTGGTGGGAGTGAACCCTTCACCCATGAAGACGTGCCCCAGGTGGCCGCCGCAGTTGGCGCATTCCACCTCGGTCCGGTGGCCGTCTGAATCCGGGAGGTGTCTCACCGCTCCTGGCACCTCTTTATCAAATGCAGGCCAGCCGCAGTGGGCGTCGAACTTGTCGGCGGAGCGGTAGAGCTCGGCGTTGCACTTGCGGCAGATGTAGGAACCGCTCTCGTAGAAATCGTCATATTCCCCGGTGAAGGGCCGCTCGGTCCCTTTGTGCTCGATGATGTACTTTTCTTCGGCCGTGAGGGGGTTGTAGCTCTGGTTGGTCATATCATCTCTTTAGCGCTCAGAATGGACCTGTGAGCGCGTTCGGGCTGAATCTCTTGAGATTCTACGCCAATAATCCCAAGCACGGTCAAGTCTCGCACCTCACCGATGGCATATTCGATGTGCAACTGCCCGTCGTTTGGTTCGAGCAAAGCGATGAAACTAGCCTCCGCGTTAACGGCCGACTCAGATTCTTGCATGATCAGAATCAACAGTTGGTCCATATCATGGATCGAACTGATGAACCGGTTGACCTGGTAAAAGGTCTGAATCTGCAGGTCCAGCAACGCCTCGTTGGACGCCCATTCAATGCTGCCCGCCATGGGCATCGGTCCCGGTGAAGCCGCCCTGCCGGGAGGCCCAATCTGATTGATTGGTACTACTATCTAAGCTTTACCTCAGTATACTGGTAAAAAGGGCGGCCAATCTCAGCCGGTTCCGTGGTTTCCGGAAATGAGATGATCCATGACTGCCAAACTGGCTTGTGATACTCTCCCGACATAAGATTGTTACTTAGCCAGCCTAGCAACCGGAAGTTATTCCCGGGGGTCGAACGATGGTCACAATTACAGACAGGGAAACAGAGCGGTCCCAGGGCACCGGCGGACGTTATTGTGAAGGATGCCCCAGGTGTACCGACGATCATGCCGGCTTTTGTAAACAGAGCCATCCCCAGCACAACAACCTGCATCCCGTTTGCCGAAAGTGCGGCCATTGCGTCCTGAGGGGCAGTCATTCTGACGACACTTCGGACCTGCAGTAGTTCTGCGGTAAGCCCTTGAACTGGACCGTTTATATCCTACGATGTGGCGACGGGACACTGTACACCGGCATCACAAATGACCTGGACCGTCGCATGGCGGAGCACGATGCCGGTACAGGCGCAAAGTACACGAAAGGACGAAGCCCCTTTCAGCTCCTTTACCAAGAGGCGTGTCAGGGAAGAGGACCGGCATCAAAACGCGAGATTGAGATCAAATCGTTGGACAGAAAGGCCAAGTTATCACTAGTTTCCCCAGATGGACCGGCTTAAATGGGTCTACCTAAAATGAAAACCGTCTGCGCATAAACAAACGAAAGGCCCAGGCCACTTCAATGTGGCCTGGGCCTTTCAGTATTTTCCCCCGTAGGGACCGGAAACCTCGCTTCGGAGTGTTGGGCCGAACTATTTAGGCGACCATTTATAGATCTTAGCCAGACTTCCGCCCATGAGGATCGAACGCTCTGAGTCCGAGAGTTGGTCCGTGACCCGAAACGCCTCAACGCCCTGCTCATAGTTCAATAGCTCAACCGCCCGGGTCCAATCGGTGCCCCACAGGCACCGGTCGAAACCGAAGGCGTCGAATATCTTGGTCAGGGAATCCCAGATGTCCGTATAAGGGAATGGCTGGTGGGATAGGGTACACGCCCCGGAAATCTTGATGGCGACGTTGTCTGATTCCGCTAATGAGATCACGTTGGCCAGGTCGGCGAAGGGCTCCGGCGGTGCCGGTGGCACGAAGGGCTGGGTCAGTCCTAAGTGATCTATCACTATCTGGGTTTCCGGGTTACGGCGGGCTAGGTCACGCAAGAGCGGCAGCTTTCCCGAGGCCATGATGTTCACCGGGATTCCAGCTTTAGCGCTGGCGGCCAGTATCTGGTTTAGGCCAGGGTCGTCGGATTCAAACTCCCCGGCCGTAAGCATGATACGGGCGCCGACCACCCCCGGCGCCGCCGCCCAATCAGCCACGTCATCAGCGATGGTGTCCGACTGCCAATCGAACGGTCTGATAAGTCCGAACTTTCCTGGATGGGCGGCATATACCTGCTGGGCGTAGCTGGCATCGTAGCCGTACATGCTGAAGGGCGAGACCAACAGTGCTCCATCGACGCCAACCGCGTCCATGGCTGCCACCATTTGGTCGCCGGTGACCTCGTCCGGGCCCTGCAGATGCCCTCTCCACGGTCGCGCCGGGCTGTTCCTCTCGTAGGAATGTACCTGTGAGTCGATCGTCAGAGTCTGAATTGCCATCGTACTTACCCCTTCCTTGCCGGGTTTTCCAAATCGGCCCGGTATTCCTATCGATTCTGCATTGGAGGTTGCCTAGAAGCAGTGTAGAAGTGCCCCTCGGCTCAGTCAACAACCTTTCTAAGCTTTAAAGGACCTGCAGGAATCGGCCGATTCGACGTGGAGATATCGATACTTTCGATGCGCTCAGTTGCGCCGACTAGTTCTCGATCAACTAGTCTAATTCTTCAATTGCATCCGAAAGATTTCCGGAATCAAGTAAATTCTTGATGGTCCCGCTCCGGTCGACGAAGGTGCCCGCGCTTAATGTGTCCAAAAGGTGGTCCAAGTGGTGCACCGCACAGGCAACGCCGTTGGACTAGACTGATGAGCGGGCTAGCCCACCGCTGATATCGAAAGAGGTTAAGCCTCGGCCGGTGTCGCCGGTCAACATCCCTTGAATGATATGGGCACCGTCATGGATGTCTCCAACTTCGATTCTTTCTTAAACGTCAATCATCTGATACCGGTGGTGACCTTCCACGACATCGATTATGTAATCAACATGATGGACCGCATCTTCGATCGATCCAATTTTCAAAGCTAAAAGGGCCATCCGGTGGTGTTGGAATGACGCTAGTTTGAGGTTTTCAAAACTGACGTGGCCATGCTCACGCTGCAGAGAATTGATATATCTGGTTATTTCAATCAATCCTGTGTTTCAGATCTTCGCCGGTGGGTAGATCGGCATCGACCCTAAGCCCGCACGGAGCTGACGGGCTATCTGGTCGGCGCTATGCTCGAACAATGCTGGCGCAATGACGCTGCCCTTCGTCGCGAATAGCCGCTGCCCTTCCGAGGAACCAACCGGTGTTGGAGTGGGGATCGATGGGCCGTCATTGCCGCCACAGGCTGCAACCAGCATCAACATCCCGGTTACTAACCGCAACACCCTCATCCGCGCACTCCTAAAGATAAATTCGTCCATTCACTCCCGGCACCAATTATCCCGAGTACCGAAATTATTAGAACATACATGTTTTGGGAATCATGCCCAAAATTGGTTGCCCGATCTCCTCTACCGATCAGACCGAAGAGTGACCGAGTCGGTGAAGTGAATGCGGGTGCCGTGGGTGTGGGCTGGGTCCAGATAGATCAAGCGGTAACCCATGAAATTGATGAATGGTTCTGCGGTGTCGAACCGGTAACCCCGACTCTTGTAATCGGCTACCACTCGGTCCAGGTCATCTACCGCGTAGGCAACATGGTGCAGCACCGACGACGCCGCGCTGGCCAGGTCAGCGGATTCCTCCGGCTGGATAAACTCCACCTCAACCTTACCTACCTGAACGAACCCAACCATCCCCAGACCGGGCACTGTTCCTCGCCCGGTCTCCCGGCCGCCGAATGTTTCGGCGTAAGACCCGATCGCTGCGTCTAGGTCGGGTACGAGATAGCTGGCGTGGTGAAAACTCGTGAACATTCGACTCTCCAAATTACGTTCATCGCTATGCGGGCACCGCCAGGCAGGGCATCAGAAACGCTTTATTCCTTACTCCAATTGAATAACTTGGCCGCGCTGGCGCTGACCACTTTTTCTTGGTCCTCTTTCGTCATGGATTCCAACAAGTCGCCGAGCTCCGTGTGCACCTCTAGCCCCATGGACCTGGTATGCGGGAAATCCGACCCCCACAACACTTGGTCGGCGCCGACGAACGGAATGCAAAAGGCGGCGGCTGTGTCGTCAATGAATCCGTGCCAGACGCGGGAGCGCATGTATTCGCTGGCCTTCATCTTCAACGTCGGGACCTCCAAGCGAGGCGCGATCACTTCGATCTGGTCCAACCGGGCCATAAACCCCGGCACCCACGAGACCTCGAATTCGCTGCAGCAGATCTTCAGTCTGGGAAAGCGGTCTAAGATCCCCCCAAAAATGAAATCGTTGGCCAGCACATTCTGTATCTCGCTGGACAGGTCGATCCAACTGCCCGGGTTACCCTCGCGCTCTTCTTGGGTCTGGTCGGTCCGTGCCAAGATCAGCGTGTCCAGCACTCTGCCCGTGAGGATATGCAGGGTGATCGGTACTCCGGCTTCGCTGGCGGCGGCCCAGAACGGGTCGTAACTTCGGTCGCGATAGGGCACACATCCATCGGGGGCTTGGCAGTTGATGGTGGGGTTGAGCAGGCCCTTTTTCATGGTCCGGTCTAGTTCTTTCACTGCCCAGTCCACATCATGCAAAGGGACCACACTCACGCCGATCAGGCGCCTGGGGTCGTGCGAGACGAATTCCGATTCCCAATCGTTGTAGACTTCGGAACACGCTTTCAGCACCTCAACGTCGGGGTTCCTCATGATGCCGTGCATGGTGGTCGGATTCAGCACTTCGGCATCCAGACCTGCTTCTATCTGAAATGCAACCCGGACCGCGGGGTCAACGCCACAGGCGCTAAACCCCTTTTCATTGGCCTGGATCCTTGCGGCGTTTGTCGAATCGTAGGCTGTGCCCTGCCGAATCTTGGTTACCGGCAGTCCTTGATACCCGCTGTAGAAATAAGTCCCCTCTTCTCCCTGGTAATCGTAAATAGTCCTCGGTGTTCTCTCACCGAATCTGTCTCCCAATGCTTTCTCCCACAGGTCGGACGGCTCATAGACATGGGAGTCAGCCGATATTATGCTGTCAAAGTTCCTTACTGCGGTCATCAGTTCTCCTGCGGGCATGAGTAGAGATGCAACGTAGTTTACGCCATGAAAGGCCTGCGCGATGTCTTAATCTGGCGGCGGATGCGCCACAATAAATATTGACACAGTCGGCAGACCTGGCCGAAGATGTACAGCCTCTGGAGAAGGAGAACGCTGATGCATTGTGGAGTGATGGTCACCGGATACAACCAAGGTGACTGGGATCGTCTGATGCAGGGAGATTATAACCGCCCACCGGACGTCTCCGACGCCCAGAATATGGACGACACCCTCTATATGGGAGACCTGGTAGAACCTCTGGGTTTCGATTCCATCTGGGCCACCGAGCATTACGGGTCCGCCTACTCGATGCAGCCGAACCCCTTGCAATACCTTTCGTATTGGGCGGGCCGCACCAGCCGCGTTGACATGGGCACAGCGGTGATTGTCGCGCCATGGTGGAACCCCGTGCGGCTGGCCCACGAGATTTCCATGCTGGACATCCTATTGAAGGGCCGGCGCCTCCACTTGGGCATCGGCCGGGGAATCGCACCTCACGAGTATGCTTCGCTGGGTTATCCATTAGAGCAGTCCCACAAGTACTTCTACGATGTAATCAACGCCATCAAGGCCGCCGACGGTACGGAGCGGTTCGAATTCCACGGCGAGGTGTACGATATCCCGCCGACCACCATCCGGCCTCAGGCCCGCCACAAGGGCGATCTGACCAAGAACATCAAAGTCGCGTTCACCACCAAGGCATCGGCGCAGATGGCCGCCAAAAACGGCCTGGGGCAGATGTTTGTCTCCGGCGCCGACCTGGACGAGATGACCAATCAAGTGCGGATGTTCAACAAGATTCGCGGCGATCTAGGCCTCCCGCCTGACCAGCCCACCACGCTGTTGTGGATGTACTGCGCCGAGACTTCAGCGGAAGCCGAAGAGGGGTGGAACTACTTCCACGACCAGCTCACCGCGGCGCAGCACCATTACTTCGAATGGAACAACCCGGGCTTCGATGGCATCCACGGCTACGAGGAATACCTGGAGCGCCAGACCGCCGATATCGGCACAGCGGACGCCAGCTTCGAGGCACGCCGCGGGACGCAGCCCATCGGTACACCGGACGAGATCATCGCGAGAATCAAGACGCTGCAGGAATCCCTAAGCCTGGAAAAGATCGTGGTTCACATGTTTTACGGCGGGATGCCCAGGGACAAGGCCGAAAAGAGCCTCCGGCTCTTCGCTGAGAAAGTACTCCCCGCAGTGCAGGCGATGCCCACACCAATCAATCCCAGGTCTCTGGGAGAGCCGGTCTCCTGAGTGGCGGATGGTATCGAGCCGGTGGAGTGATTAGGTAAAAATCCACCTAGGCATATCTGCTTAGCTGATCTGGCGGAGGGAGTGGGATTCGAACCCACGATGAGGTTGCCCCCATAACGGTTTTCAAGACCGTCGCTTTCGTCCACTCAGCCATCCCTCCACGGAACAAGGGCCGCCGATGTGAACGCCGGGAGCCCGTTTATCTATTGTAACGACTGGAAGGCCGCCGTCAAAGGTGTTTCTCCATACGATATGGGTGGCCGGTGATGCGACCAGCATCGCATCGATGCTTAAGGGGTTTTTAGCGCCGTCGCGAGGCTGCTGCCACGCCCACTTCAGCTTGACACCCCTATAGGCCGATGCTAAAATCAGGCACGAATTACGGGCGGGATTTTATGTAATTCCGAACTCCGTTTCCTGCGGTTTTCTCCCCAGAAAACCCGCTGATGTTCTTGCGGGAACGGCTCAGAAAGTTCTGGCGGCGTACCCTGGCCGCGTACCCTGAAGGAAGGTGGATCCATGCCCCCAGAGATAATCAAAGGACTCAAAGATGTCTACTTCGACACCACCGAGTCCAGCTTCATCGACGGAATCGAAGGCAAGCTGCTCTACCGCGGCTATAACATCCACGACCTGGCTGAGAAATCGACTTTCGAGGAAGTGGTCTACCTTCTGCTCTACGGCGACCTCCCCAACAAGAAGCAACTGGCCGATTTCGACTCTCTGCTGCGCGCCAACCGAATCATCCCTGACGATGTGATACAGGTCATCGACCTGGTCAAGACTGGCCACCCCATGGACGTGCTCCGGACCGCCATCTCAGCCCTAGGTTCATTCGACCCCGAAGTGACTGACAACTCGGTGGAAGCCACCATCCGCAAGGGCATCCGCCTGACGGCAATGGGACCGACCATCGTCGCGGCGCACCACCGCCTGCGGCAGGGCCTGGAGCCGGTAGCGCCCAACCCGGACCTGAACCACGCCGGGAACTTCCTTTACATGCTATTTGACGAACTCCCGAACCAGGAGACCACCGATCTTCTAGACGTGGACTTCATCCTGCACGCCGAGCACGGCCCCAACGCCTCGGCTTTCGCCGCCAGAGTGACCGCATCGACGGTCTCTGACCTACACTCAGCCGTCACCACCGGCGTCGGTACGTTGAAGGGTCCGGCCCACGGCGGGGCTGCCGAAGAAGTCATGAAGATGGCCCTGGATATCGGCAACCCGGAGAACGCCGCCGAATACGCCAGCAACCTTCTGGACAACGGCGACCGCATCATGGGATTTGGGCACCGGGTCTACCGCGCTGAGGACCCCCGGGCCAGGCACCTGCGGGACCGCTCGAAGGTCCTTGGCGAGAAGAGTGGACACCCCGAGTGGTTCCAGATTCTACAGCACCTGGAAGAAAACACGATGCAGCCGTACCGCTCCAAAGGCATCTGCGTGAACGTAGACTTCTTCGCCGGGTCGATCTACTACCTGCTGGGGATACCAGACGACCTGTTCATCTCCATATTTGCTCTGGGGCGCATCCCTGGTTGGACGCTACAGTGCGTGGAGCAGTACAAAGACAACATCTTGCTCCGGCCGCTCACCGAATATATCGGTGAGATGGACTTGGAGTACACACCCATCGAGTCCCGGTCCTAGTCCGGCAATTTAAAAAGCAGTGAGCGAAAGGGGCCGGTACGGCCCCTTTTGTTTTAGCCATCCCCACGAGACCGAGTCAGCGTCCCATGAGTGCAGAATCTGAAATCAAGCGGCGCATCCGTGAACGTGGGACAAACGGCAAGATAACCTTCGCCGAGTTCATGGAAGTTGCCCTCTATTGGCCTCAGGGCGGTTATTACTCGGGCGGGGAACCCGTAGGGGCCCACGGCGACTACTACACCAGTACGGCGGTGCATCCGTCTTTTGGGGCGTTACTCGCGGTCCAGCTATTCCAGATGTGGCATCAGTTGGGTTGTCCCAAGCCATTTACGGTGCTGGAACTTGGCGCGGGGAACGGCCTTCTCTGCAGGGATATCAGATCTTACGCCACCAAACTTTCTGAACGGTTCGCCGAGGCCCTGCGTTACATCTGCCTGGATCGGCGGCCAACTATGGCTTATGAATCGGGGACGGCTAGAACGAGCCGTGTGTTAGCTGATGGATCGCCCTTCAAGGGCCTGACTGGCTGCATCCTGTCCAACGAGTACCTGGACGCCTTTCCCGTTCACCAAGTAGTTATGACCGCTGATGGGTTGAAAGAGGTCTACGTTGGCTTGGATGGCAAAGAACTGGTGGACCTAGCGGACGAGCCCTCGGAACCAGGTTTGGCGCGCCGGTTAGACGACCTTCCAATCGAGCTCGCACCCGGGCAGACCGCCGAGATCAATCTGGCGCTGGACCGTTGGGCTCGAGACATCGCCGCGACACTGGAACGGGGATTCGTCCTCACCGTCGATTACGGCCGGACCGCCAAAGACCTCTATGACCCCGAAGCTCGCCGCAGAGGCACTCTCGTCACCTACCACCAACACGTCCAGACCGACGCTCCACTTACGTTAATCGGCCGGCAGGACATCACCGCTCAAGTGGATTTCACGTCGGTAGCTATCGTTGGGGAGAAGGCGGGATTGGAGACGTTGGGGATGGTCAACCAAAGGGAGTTCCTGATCAACCTGGGACTGGAGCATCTGCAGATACAACTATTGGACCGAGGTCTCTCGCCACAGCAGGTGCAGGCCAACCTCGCCGGGATATCAAACCTGGTTCGGCCGGACGGACTGGGTAACTTCAAGGTACTGGCTCAAGCGAAGAACATTGGCAGCCCGCCGTTGTGGGGGTTGGACCATACTGAAGAAGCTGCTGCCCTCGTGGCTGGCCTGCCGCCCCCGGTGCTGACCGAACACCATCTTTCATTGCCGGACGGCAGAAACCTGGGAGGGGAGGCTGGGTTCGAGGATTTCTGGCCGACGTAGTGACCAAGTCGCTTCCCTCCCGTTCGTCCTGAGCCTGTCGAAGGATGCTCACAAGCCATGTTTACGACAGATCCTAAACTCGGGCCAGGCAGTGGTTCGACAGGTCCGTTCACATCGAGACTGTCGACGTCCCGTCGGAGCTCACCATGAACGGATCTGTGGCGAGTCAATCCGCCCGATTTACGCCGACGGCGCCAAGCCGATCTGATCGGATATGGGCTTCATGCTCTCCACGATGAACGTGATGTGTTCGTCCAGGTCTATCCCCAGTTCGTCTGCGCCTTTCTGAATGTCGTCACGGCTGACGTCTTTGGCGAAGTTTTTGTCCTTCAATTTGCGGCGCACAGACTTGGGCGTCACGTCGTCCAGGGACTTGGATGGGCGCACGAGACCCACGGCCCGGATGAAGCCGGACAGTTCGTCTACGGCGAAGAGGGTATGTTCCATCTGGGACTCGCGGGGGATGCCAGTGTGCTCCCCGTGGGTCAGAACAGCCCTAATGATGTCCTCGGGGTAGCCGTGGTCTCTGAGTATCTGGGCCCCGTAGGTCGGATGGTCTTCGGGGGTGGGGCAGATCTCCCAGTCAAAGTCGTGGAGCAGTCCGGCGATGGCCCACTGCTCTTCATCGCCTGCGAACTTGCGGGCGTAACCCCGCATGGAGGCCTCAACGGCGAACAGATGCTTCATCAGCATCTCCGTCTTGACGTGTGTTTGCAGAAATTCTAGGGTCTGCTCCCTACTCATCACGTCCATTGGCGTCGTCTCCATCTGTATCTTCGGGTGACTCTCCATCCGACTCTTCGGGCGGTTCCCCAACCGGAACCTGAACGCGTCCTGCGGGTCTGGGCTCACAGCGGACCGCCGTGGTGAGAAAGCCGCTGTGGGCGATCATTCTGTGGTCCGGGCGGACGCTCCGCTCAGTTACGTGCCAGGTACGCAATAACGTCTCCAGCGACTCGATCATCTGGAACCGGCCGTCTTCTTCCAGGGCCATCACCAGCTTCTGCACCTGCAGGATGGTGGGCACGAAGCTGAGCATAATTCCGCCCATCACCAGAGAATCGCCGATGCCTGAGATGGCCTGCCATGGTTCCGGGACGTCTAGGACCACCCGGTCGATGTCCCGTTCGTCGATTCCCTGGTAGATGTCACCGATCTTGACCTCAAGGTTTGAGATGTCAGGGGTCACGCGCTCGATGTTGCGCATAGCCTTAGGCAGCACTGCTTCGTCGATCTCGTAGTTGATCACCTTGCCGGTGTTGCCCACCGCGCGGAGCAAGGCTGACGTCAGGGCGCCGGAGCCCAGTCCTCCTTCAACCACCGTTGCGCCGGGGAAGATATCGGCGAAGTTAACGATGTTGCCCAGGTCCTTGGGATAGATGATCTGTGGGCCTCGGGGCATCTGCCGCACGAAATCGCCCAGACTGGGACGAACCGCCAACAGTGTGTGGCTCTTGTCGGTCCGGTACCACCCGCCGACGTTGCCGCCGATCATATCGTCGTGGGACAGCCGGCCCAGATGGCAGTGGTAGGTCTCACCGTCGGCCAAGGTGATCATGTAGCGGCGCGCCTTGCGGTCGATCAGCAGGGCCAGGTCGCCGGCTTGGAAACAGTTCTTGTCGGTCTTAGTTTGGTTCAAATCTTGGGTCCGGCCCCGGTAGGTCCAATCAATCGGGACTTAATCATTAACTGATGCCGGACGGCTGCCCTCCAGATAGGTGGTGTTCTCCGGTGCATACGGGTCTATATGGGGGAAGAAGACGATCAACTTGGCGTTCTTCTCGCCCACTACTTTGAATCCATGCTCGGCGCCCGGCGGGATGACCACGGTGTGGTCTTTCTCCACCGTGTGAGTCTCGCCGTTGATCCGTACCTCAAGGGAGCCTTCCATGATCATTATCAGCTCGTCGATCTCATGGGTATGGAGTGGCGCTCCGGTGCCCGGTTCGGCAGTGTTCAGGCTGAGGGAACTGGAGACGTCGTGCTCCTCGAGGGTGACGTCCCATTTTCGATAGCCGGGCCGCCAAGGAACTTCAGGGACGTTGTTATGGTCGATGATAGGCATGATTTCTCCCACGTAAGCCGGGTGTTTCAGGACTAGCCGACTATCAGGCGGCGCATGAGCTAACTCGGTCTTCTCGCCGGTGGCGGTTATTGTACGCCATATTGAGTTAGGGGTGGACTTCCAAAGACTGAGTCAACTCGGACCCCGCCCCGCCTGTTTCGGAGGGACCAAATGGGCTAGAGTAGGTTCAAGATATGGAACGCCGCCAATTCACATTAGACGAAGCCAACGCCTTGGTGCCGTGGTTGGAGGAAACATTTCAGCGCTTGGCCAACATGCGCCGGGAGCAAACTGACGCCCAGAGTCGGCTCGACGAACTACTTGAGCACCGGGGCAGCAACGGATCGTCCAGCAGCAACGAAACGATGCAGCAGGCCCAAGGGAACGTCGACCGCCTGGCGCGGCTTATGGAAGAAGGGTTCCAGGATATCTTGGCCGAGGGAATCATCGTCCGGGATGTGGCCACAGGCTTAGTTGACTTCCCATCGCAGCGCGAGGGCCGGGAGGTTTTCCTATGCTGGATCAGAGGCGAGGAACCAATCGACTTCTGGCACGAGACCAACCGGGGGTTCGCGCACCGGCAGCCGTTGTAGGGCTCGCAGGGGTGCCTGGCGTGGCCAATCTAAACCGTTCATGGTGTCTTTCCGTCGCCTTTTACAGAAGCAACTCTGCGTAGAACCACACGATACTGGCCCGATTTGAGCGGTCGGGCCTAAGTTTGGCTGCGCTATCTGTGACGGGTCACAAACATGAATCCTGGTTCAGACTTCACCTAGATAAACTTCGCCCGCTCTGTGGTCTCGGCGGCGTGGTCTATGTAGACGGTGATGACTTCGCTGAAGAAGTCGACCATGGCCGTGCCTTGCTCCCGCTGGCCGACTCCAGAGGAGTTTAGTCCGCCGAAGGGCAGGTGAACCTCACCACCCAGGGTGGAGGCGTTGACGTGGACCATGCCAGTCTCCACGGTGTTGATGTACTCGTAGGCCTTGGTGATGTCCTTGGTGTAGACCGAGGACGACAGACCAAACTCCACCGAGTTTGATATCTCGATGGCTTCTTTCAGGTCCTTGGCCTTGAACACGGTGAGCACCGGGCCGAAGATCTCCTCTTTGGCGATGCGCATGTCAGGGGACACGTCCGTGAAGATGGTGGGTTCCACGTAATAACCTTGATCGTAATCGCCGCCGCTCAGCGCCCGGCCGCCGAAGGCTAGGTTAGCGCCCTCCTCCGTGCCGATGCCGATGTATTCCATGACTTTGTCTTTCTGGCTCTGACTGGCCAGGGGCGATACATCGATGGACGGGTCGATACCGTCGCCAATGGTCAGCTTGCCGGTCCGGTCGATGAGCTCGGCCATGAACCGGTCATAGACCTCGTCTTCGACGATGACGCGGCTGGTAGCGGTGCAGCGCTGGCCGGTGGACCCGAATGCCCCCTGAACGATGCCGCCCATGGCCTTATTCATGTCGGCGTCGGCCAAGACGATGACCGCGTTCTTGCCGCCCATCTCGGCCTGGACTTTCTTCAGCCGCTTGGCACTTTCGGCGTAGAGTTCAGTCCCCACCTCTGTGGAACCGGTGAAAGAGATGCCTTTGACGTCGGGACTCTCGACCAGCGCGTTGCCCACCTGGCCGCCCGGTCCGGTGACCAGGTTCAGCACTCCGGCCGGCAGGCCGGCTTCCTCAAATATCTCGATCAGCTTCACCGCGCTGAGGGGCGTTGCCGACGCTGGCTTGAAGACCAATGCGTTGCCGCAAATGAGCGCCGGGGCGATCTTCCAGGCCGGGATGGCCAGAGGGAAGTTCCAGGGCGTGATGATTCCCACGACTCCCAGAGGGCGGCGCACGGTATAGGCCACGGTGTTGGGCAGCTCGGACGGGGTCGTATAGCCGAACATGCGGCGCCCTTCGCCGGCGGCGTACTCCATGATATTCATGGCCCGCTTGACCTCGCCCTGGGCGTCGCCGATGGGCTTCCCCTCTTCAATGGTGATTGTTTCAGCCATCTCGGCGGCCCGGCGGCCCATGATCTCCAGGGCCTTGTAGATGATGGAAGCCCGGGCCGGCGCCGGAGTGTTGGCCCAGACGGTCAGGCCGTCTTTGGCGGCTGCCACGGCGCTCAGGGCGTCATCGGCGCCGGAGGTCTGGAATTCGCCGACTACCTGATCGGTCCGGGCCGGGTTGTGAACCTGATAGGTACGGCCGGTCACCGACTCGACCCATTGTCCGCCGATGTAATTCTTGTGGGTGATTATCTGCGTAGCCGCCATGGTTTCTTTCCTCCGGTGGTGCCTGTGATGTCTTTGGTGCTGAACGTGATGGGCTGGCTATCAGCCGCCCGAATACTCCAAGCCGACGCCAATCACCTCAATCTGCATCGACCGCACATCGGGCGCAGCGTCATCGAAGCGCACACCCAGAACAACGTTGATGCCTCTATGGATCTCGGGGTTGCCTGGTACATCGAACCGGTGCTCCAGATGGTCGCCCCGCAGGTCGAGGTCCATGTGCTCGGCGATGCGGGACTCCCCATCGTAAACGATGACTTCGTGGACCGAGGCGTGGTCCCGTGTCCGAACGCTGACGATCACCCCTTCTATCCGCATCTTGATGCCGTCAATCACGGCCGGGGTGGGCAAGGGAAAGTGGAGCCAGGTGTTTTGGCCTCGCGCGCCTTCGATGCGGACGAATGGCCCGGTGGCGCGGACCGAGGTCAACCGGGTGGGGTATTCGACCTGCATATTAACGCCGTGCATCCACAGAGTTCGCTGTGGCATGGGTTTGCCCCCTTCGGCTTTAGGCCTTGGTGTCAGTGCTGAATCTAGTGGCCGCATTGAACGCGTGCGGCACGCCTGACCCGGCCAAGCTGGCAGAGATTATAGCGGCAATCATCGTGTGGGTACAGCGGGAATCTACTTACTGGGGACGCGAACCCTGGTCCATGAATTGCCGCCAGGCACCGGCCCATGTAGAATGGCGGCCAACCGGCAAATGCGGAGTAGAGGCTATGGGCAGATTGGAAGGCAAGGTGGCCATCATCACCGGCGGCGCGCGGGGTCAGGGCGCTCTGGAAGCCGAACTGTTCGCTAAGGAAGGGGCCAAGGTTGTGATCTGCGACATCCTGGACCAGGAGGGCAAAGACGTCGAAGCGAAAGTATTGGCCACGGGCGGCGACGCCGTGTACTCCCATCTGGATGTGACCCGGGACGACGATTGGCAGGAGGCCGTGGACCTGGCCGAGTCCCGCTACGGCAAGCTGGATGTCTTGGTCAACAACGCAGGCATCGCCCGTGGCGCGTCCATCGAAGAGACCTCTGAAGAGCTGTGGGACGAGGTCCTGGCCGTGAATACCAAGGGCGTATTCCTAGGCACCCGGCGGGCCATCCCGGCCATGCGGCGGGCCGGAGGAGGCTCAATCATCAACGTCTCGTCCATCGCCGGAATATTGGGGCGTAAGCTTGCCCCGGCGGTGTACAGCGCGTCCAAGGGCGCCGTCCGAGTCTTCACCAAGAGCACGGCCATCCAACACGCCCACGAGCGGATACGCTGCAATTCCATCCATCCTGGTCCCATCGACACTCCGATGCTTGCCGGAATCACCGCCAACCCAGCCATGCTCCGAGAACGGACCGATGAAGTGCCGCTGGGCCGTTTGGGCAGCTCCGAAGACGTGGCCTTCGGGGTACTCTACCTGGCTTCGGATGAGTCTTCCTGGATCACCGGTATAGAACTGATCATCGACGGCGGAATAACGGCCATGTAGCAGCGTCCCGTTTGGAAATAAGCGTGTCTCGGAAACCGTAGGCGCGGGTTTTTAACCTGCCTGGGTTCACGAAAAGAACCTCGCTCCTGACCGTCTTACCCAGTCACCATCATCTCGTCCGTATTGATCAGGGGTGATAGCAGCCGGGGGGCGCCATCAGTGATCAGGACCATGTCCTGCAGGTGCCAGGGGCCGATATGGGGCTCTAGGGCGACTACCATCCCTTTCTCCAGAGTGTGCTTGCCAGAGGGCACCATGTATGGCTCCTGCTGGTGCCACCAGGCGCCGACGCCATGCCCGGCGAGGGCGACCTTCCCTTCGATACCCGCGTCGCCAAAGGCATTGTTGGCGAAGTGGTAGATGTCCGAAGCCCGGACCCCCGGGCGGCAATGGTCAATCGTCGCCCGGTAGATGTCCCGGTTGATCTTGTAAGTCTCGATCAGTTCGCGGCTGGGCTCTCCCACGACGACAGTGCGCGACTGGTGGCCGGGGTAGCCGTTCAGGTAGGAAACATAGTCGTTCCGGATTATGTCGCCGGCTTGGAAGGCCATGTCGCCCTCGCCGCCGTAGGCCACACTGTTACGGCTGGTGTTCAGGATGCCGTGGGCCCAGTTGGCCCCGAGCCTGATGCACCCTTCGATGATGCGGGAATGGACTTCCCGTTCCGTGTCTCCAGGCCGGACGGTGGGAAACACCTCCAAATAGACTTCATCCAGTAGGTTAGCGCCCTTCTCCAGCATCTCCACTTCCGCCGGGGTCTTGATCCAGCGCACCTGATCCATCATGTCGGTGCAGTCCATGATCTTGGCTTTCGGTAGCAGCGAGGTCATCTCCTCCCATTGGCGGGCGCTCAGGTAGTCCTTCTCCAGCCCGATCCTTTTCCTCTCGAGACCCATTTCTTTGAGGACCTCCGCCGTCCTTGCGTAAGGCGACTCGCCGTAGCCGTCGTAGACCTGCACGTTCTCGATCCAGCCGTCGCGGCGGGCCAGTGGGGCGGCGATCTCATTGGCGACCAATACCGGGTCGCCATGGCGCGGCCAGACGACCAGTACGCCTCTGGGCGAGTCCGGGAAATCCAGGTGCCGGGCCAGAGTCCCCGGATAGGCGAAACCCGCCAGATAGGTGAAATTCTTTCCCGAACGGGCAACCACAGCCGAATAGTTGTTTCTGTCCATCAGTTGGTTCAAGCGTTCGATGTTAGCGATGATTTCGCGCTGATTTTCAGCCATGGATGGCCTCCCGGCTCTGGAATGAGATGAGTCTAGCCCAATCGCTGTTTAGCGGCAACGGGGAGAAAAGCTGACCACGGATGGAAAACAAGCTAGGAGGGGGCAGACCACGCACTGGCAGGAAGCCCAATTTCATAGTCCGGATGAACCCAGACGCTGCTGCAGCCGCACGGCAGTCGGCCAGAGATGCGGGTAAGCAGGTTGGGCAGTGGCTT
>ERZ651768.347-NODE-347-length-35477-cov-9.774887_pt1 | contig 35477 bp, 31 predicted proteins | sample MGYA00514754_ERZ651768 | MGnify/ENA metagenome assembly ERZ651768
AAAGATAGAGTCCGGGGAATGGGCGTGGCCGACATGATCAGCGTGTGTGGGTTCTTTTGACCCCGTTCTTGCAGCGCCGACCGCTGCATCACCCCGAACCGGTGCTGCTCGTCGGCCACCGCCAAGGCCAGCTTAGGCATGGAGACACCATCTTGGATCAACGCCTGGGTTCCGATCAGGACGTCCAGAGTGCCGTCGGCGGCCATCTTGGTCAGCTCACGTTTCACCGGAGCGCGGGAACTGCCGGTTAATAATCCGATGGAAACCGGGCGGTCCATGTGCTCCAGGTACACAGATAACAGATGCGGCTCTTGCACGGGCCGGGCCAGTCCGCTGAGGAGATTGCCGATGCTCAGGAAATGCTGTTCGGCCAACACCTCGGTCGGGACCATCATCGCGCCCTGATACCCGGCCGTAACCGCTGACAACAGGGCTGATAGGGCCACCACGGTCTTGCCACTGCCGACCTCGCCCTGGAGCAGGCGGCTCATGGGCGGCGTGCCCCGGCTCAGGTCGGACTCTATCTCTTGGATGCAGCGGCGCTGGGCCTTGGTCAAAGGGAACGGGAGGTTTTTGTAGAAGCCGTCAATCACGTTGTCCGGGGCCTTGACCTCGATACCTTTCACGTTGTCATGTTGCATCCGCCGCCGGGCCAGCACGGCCAACTGGAGGGTGAAGAGCTCATCGAATGCCAGGCGCCTCCGCGCCAGTTCCCAGGTCTCCATATCCTTGGGGTAATGGGCCTGGTAAACAGCGTCCAGTAAGGGCATCAACTTGGTCCGGTCCAAGATATCCTCCGGCAGGACCTCTTCCAGCCCGCCGACCCAATTCTGGACCGCCTGCCAGGTCAGCCGCCGCATGTTCCGGCGGGTCAATCCCTCTGTTAGTGGGTAGATCGGCACGAGCCGGCCGGTATGTACGCCCGACCCGGCGTTATCCAACATCTCGTGCTCGGGGTTCTCGAATACCAATTGACTCCGGAAAACAGAGGCTTTGCCGCTGATGGCGATGCGGCTGCCAGGCTTAAGGGAGCGGGCCAGATACCGCTGTCCGAACCAGATTACTCGCAGGTTGCCGGTCTCGTCGCTCAGCACCGCTTCTGTGTCGCGGCGGCCTCCTCGTGGGCCCTTGGCAACCTCGCGGGCTTCCCAGACGGTGGCAACCACCGTGCACTCTTCCCCGGGCGACAGCTCTGCGATCTTCTTAGCGGATGAATAATCTTCATGCCGGCGAGGAAAGAGGTAAAGCAAATCCCGAATGGTCTCGACGTCCAATCGCTTGAGACGGGCGCTCAGCTTGGTATCCACCCCCCGGAGACGGTCTACTGGGGCGTCCACCGTGACTTCGGCGGGTGGGGCTTTATAAGCGGTCTTCTTTTCCGCAGGCGTCTTCTTCAAAGATGATTTCTTAATAGCCGCTTTTATCTTGCGGAGTTTAGCAATGGGTTTAGGCTGCCTATTGGGGCCCGGTGGGCCTCCCAGGGCCTCCTGCCACTGGATGACCCATTGCTCCCGGAGTTTGGCGGACATCGAGTCGTAGGACTCTTTCAGCAGAAAATCCTCGTCGCTGACGCCATGGGCGCCCATCTCGTCTGCCCAGCGGGCAACGAACTTGTCCAGTCCTCCCATCACAGCCTTGTTGTCAAAGCCGTGGGACTCTTCAAGTTTGAGGATATTCTGGAAGGCGGCGGCCCAGGAGGACGCGCCGGTTTCTTGCGTGGCCATCAGGCGGTTACCCTAACACGCTGTATCGCCTTGGTTCGAGGCGGAACATTGGTCACTTTAATCATTCTAGCCCGTCGGCGGAACGTCAATCGTTAAATGACATAAGAAGGCCCGAATCAAGTCTAACGGGCCTATTGAGTGACCGCCACGCCCAAGGCTTCTGGGCCGATGTAGGTGCCCAAGGTAGAACCAAATCGTGCTTCGATGATCTGGTCGGCAGGCACCAGACCGGTCAACTGTTCCTTTAGTACCGCCATGCGCTCGGGGTTGGTACTGTGGATCACCGCCAAACGGCGCACCGGGGCTAGTTCCTTGGCCAGTTCGACCAAGCGACGCATGGCGCGCTCGCTGTTTCGTGGCCGTTCTACCGGGTGGGCTTCGCCGTTCTGGAGCTTGAGAATGGGTTTCACACTGAGGATCGATCCCATGAATGCCTGGGCCTTGCCGATACGCCCACCCTTCTGCAGATACACCAACGTGTCCAGGGCGAACAATCCGTGATGAGTGCCCAACCCCTGCCGGACCTTGTCGGCGATGTCGTGATAGTTGCCGCCTTCGGCCGCGTTGATCGCGGCGTCTAAAACCACCAGCCCCAGAGGTATGGAAGCGAGTTGGGAATCGATTATTTCGATCTCCGCTTCGTTGATCGAGGCTTTGGCTTGTTCGGCTGAATTCAATGTGCCGCTCAACTTCTCCGAGACGTGAATCGATACCACCTGGTCGCCTTGGCCCGTCAATTCCCGGTAGACCTCCTGGAAATCGGCCACCGTCGGCTGGGCCGTGGTGGGCGTGCGGCCCTCAGCTTGGAGGTGGCGATAAAAGTCGTCGGCATTGATCTCCACGCCGTCTTTGAACGTCTGGTCGTCCACTACCACGTAACATGGCAGCACCGTGATGCCGTGCTGTTGGACCAGGTCAACGGGCAGGTCTGCAGAGCTATCGGTAACTATGCGTACGGTCATATTCCTCTGGTGAATTAATGCTGGATTTTTCGATTAGCCGGTCACTCAACCGACGCCAGGTATTGGTGATGGTGTTGCTTGCCGTCGATCAAGTCCACCTGGATCCCGGGAAATTCGGCTTCAAGTCCATCGGCCACCTGTTGAGCATTGGCGGCCGAGCTACCGGCGCCGTAGTAAAGGCTGACGATAGCATCGCTGCTGAGGTCTGTTAGTTCCAGGGCGGCCATTAAGGCTTTTTCGGAACTGTCTTCGGAGGAAACAAGTTCACCCTCCAACAATCCTATGTGCTGACCTTCCTCGACTTCAAGGCCGCCGATGGTGACGCCTCGGACAGCGACGGTCACTTCAACAGAGGCTACCTCGGATAGGACGGCGGTCATGGCGGCAACGTTTTCCTCCCATGTTCCCTCAGGGTTGTAGGCTAATAGCGCCGTAACTCCCTGGGGCACGCTCTTGGTTGGGACGACATGCATCGACGGTTCTGCGGCCGCAGCCTGCTCCGCAGCCAAAACCACGTTCCCGTTGTTGGGCAGCACGATAACATCTACAGCTTTGGTGCTGCGGGCCGCATTGATTATCTGCCGGACGCTGGGGTTCATGGTCTGGCCGCCTTCGATCACGCCTGCGCAGCCTGAATCCAGAAACAGATGGGCCAGCCCTTCGCCCTGCACCACCGAGAGCACAGCCAGAGCCACTGCGCCCGAACGGCTGCTAGAGGCAAACCTCTCGTTTTGGCTGTCCATGCTTTCGATCTTGACATCGGAAACCGCGCCCAATGACTCGGCGTGACTCAGGGCCGGTCCGGTTTCTTCCAGATGGACGTGGACCCGCACATTGCGCTGGTCGCCCACTACCACGGTCGAGAGCGCCGTTCCCTGAAAGTGAGTGCGGACCTGTCCAATGTCGAGGTCTCTCCCATCAACGCTGCTAATGATGAACTGAGTGCAATAGCCCCATTCCTGTTCCAAGGTGGTATCCAGAAATTCGGCCTTAACCGGGCCGCCGCTTGCGTTGGCCGTGCCCTGGAACCTCGATAACTCCGGAAGTTCAACGCCGGAAGAGCCGTTCGGGGCGATCGCACGAAGGGCACCTCCAATCAATATGACCACGCCTAAGCCTCCAGCATCGACTACTCCGGCTTCCTTCAGCACTGGTAATTGCTCCCGCGTGCCGGCCAGCGCGTCCTGTGATGCTTGGTAGGCTACTTCCCACAGGCCAGGCAGGTCTGAGTCCGACCCTTGTACGGCCTCCGATGCCATCCTGATCACGGTGAGCATGGTGCCTTCAACCGGGTTGCCTACTGACTCGTAGGCGGCGGCCGAGGCTAGCTTGAAGGCCAGTGTCAGGTCATCAGCGGCGAGGAACTCTTTGCCGGCCAAAGCGTCTGAGAAGCCCTTGAAGAATTGAGAAAGTATTACGCCGCTGTTGCCCCTTGCGCCGAAGAAAGCGCCCTTGGCCAGCGCTGAGGAAACGGCGCCGACCGAATGGTTCTCGCCGTCGCGGCAATCTTCGGACACGGATTGTATAGCTGAGCGCATGGTCAGCAGCATGTTGGTGCCGGTGTCGCCGTCAGGCACCGGGAACACGTTGAGCGCGTTGACTACATCCCGGTGTTCCTCCAAGAACCCGGTTGCCGTGGAAAAAGCTTCTTTGAGGTCCTGCCCCCGTAGCTGGTCCATGCTTAACCCGTTACGATCATCAGCCGATGTTCTTTGGATTCGGAACTTTGGGTTCGAATCTTTGGGGTACGGCCTTGAATCTACGCTTCAGATGGAGTCCGGCAATTATATATCATGGCCAACATGGCAGATTCGGACGGTATGGATCAGATTTGATGATTGATGGCCGGTGGGCCGAGGTTTGAGTAGGCGGAGGCCAGGCAGGAATGGGCACGAAATTCCTTGACAGGCGCAGAGGGCTCACGTAGTATTGATGGCCGAGGAATATATGGATTACGCAGTATTTAAAACAGGCGGAAAACAGTATCGGGTCAAGCCCGGTGACACGTTGGACGTTGAACTCCTGCCCAACGAAGTAGACACGATTGCTGAGTTTGGAGAGGTGTTAGCCCTTTCCGACGGTGGAGAGGTGACATTTGGGGTCCCTCTCATCAAAGGCGCCAAGGTCACAGCCCAAGTTTTGTCTCACTATAAAGACAAGAAGCTCATGGTCTACAAATATAAGGCCAAGAACCGGTACCGCAGAAAACGCGGCCATCGCCAGACCTATACCCGTTTGCAGATTCGAGACATCGAACTATCCAAACCCCGAGCGCCAAGGCAGCGCGCCGCTGCGGCGACGGCTTCAGCCGAGGCGGACGGTGGAGAAGAGAATAGCTAATGGCCCATAAAAAAGCTGGCGGCAGCTCAAACAACGGTAGAGATAGTAACTCCAAACGCCTAGGTGTTAAGAAATACGGTGGCGAGCGCGTTACCAGCGGCTCCATCATCGTTAGGCAGCGCGGCACCCGCATCAAGCCCGGGACCAACGTTGGCTTGGGCCGTGATTACACCATCTTTGCGGTGGTAGACGGCGAAGTGAAATTCGAATGGGCCTCAAAAGGCCGCCGCCGGGTAAGCGTATACCCGGTGGAAATCTCATAACCAGTTTCCGAATCCAATTAAACGCACAGAAATAACTTAAATAACTTAGAGACCGGTCAGAAATGAAAACAGAAATCCATCCCCACTTTTACAACTCCACGGTGACGTGCTCCTGCGGCAACGTGTTTAACACCGGGGCCACCAAGCCTACTCTCCGTGTTGAGGTGTGCAGCAAGTGCCACCCCTTCTACACGGGCGAGCAGCGTGTTGTAGACACCCAGGGCCGGATCGAGCGGATGAAGCGCCGCTACAATCTAAATTAGCTTCCACCATCCCAGGTGGGGCTAACGTCTACAGCAACCAAATCGAGAAAATCGGGGGCTTTGAGCCCTCGATTTTTCGTTTAAGAGAGTAGACCCTATACTAGGTGCGCTGATGCGAGAACCGTCTACATTCGAACTACTCAGCTAGTCGAGGATTCAATTGGCAGAACAGGCACCTCATATGTACGGCGGACAAGCCGTTATTGAAGGCGTGATGATTCGCGGCCGAGACCACTTCGGCCTCGCGGTTAGGCGTGAAGATGGCTCCATAGAATTGCACCATGAGCCGCTTAGCTCGATCTATAACGGGCGACCGCGCCGCTGGCCGTTGTTCAGAGGATTCCTCACGCTTCTGGAAACCATGATTCTTGGTATCAAGGCCCTGCAACTCTCCGCCAACATGGCGGCGATAGACCGTGATCCCGATGCGGAGGAGGGTATTCCTGCTTGGGTAATGGCCACAACTCTGGGAATCTCTCTGGTCTTCGGCATTGGGCTGTTCTTCTTAACCCCGCTGCTCATTGCCTGGGCGTTGACCCCAGCCCTGAACTCGGACCTTCTTAGCGAGATAGTGGAAGGCGTGATCCGTTTGGTCTTCTTGCTGAGCTACATCACATTGATCGGCATGCTCAAAGACGTCAAAAGAGTATTTGCCTACCACGGCGCGGAACATATGACCGTACACGCCTTGGAGGCCAATTTACCCCTGACAGTGGAGAACGTCCGGAAGTTTGGCACGCCCCATGCCCGATGCGGCACGGCGTTCTTGTTAACTGTGGTAGTAGTCTCCGTGGTCGTGTTTGCGCTGCTCTTTGGCCCGCCTTTGGAATGGCGGATAGCTTCTCGCATATTCCTCTTGCCCGTGATCGCCGCGGTTAGCTACGAGTTCCTGCGGTTCAGCGGCACACACCAGGACGCATGGTTCGGCAAGATGATTGCTACGCCGGGTTTGTGGCTACAGAAGCTGACCACTAGGCAACCCGACGACGAGCAGATCGAGGTCGCCATACGGGCCATGGAAACGGCCATTGCCGCCGACGCCGGCGAGCCCATCGCTAGTAGGATTCCGAGTTCGGGTTCAGAGCAGCGGGTTTTAGACGATGACTTAGAGGGCGAGACCGGTCTCTAGCCCGGTAGCACCGTCGGGGGTTGGCGTGGTGTTTGGTGGGGCGCTTATGGAAGAGTCAGCCGAGTACGCCGTCGGTGACCGATATAATCGCGGAGCTCAAGAAGGCGAAGGAGCTGAACCTGGTGATTCGGCGGCCACCGCTGACGAAAGTACCACGGTTCTACTCATGTCCGACCTGATGATTTCGCTAAGGGATGTCTTTGCTTCGGCGACGGCCGAAGACCGAATCACCTTTGAGTACACCATCACGAACGATGGGCTTTCCGATGCGACGAGAGTAACCGTGAGCGAGGTGCTGGCGGACGGTCTCCACCTGCTACCCTCTGGCGCCGACCCATCTGATTGCTCGGTATCCGGCCGAGAGGTCACCTGCCGGATCGGGACCTTGCCTCTGGGGAAAGCAGGTTATTGTCGGTGACCTGGGTGCTAGACCAGTCAGCCGTAGGAAATCTGGTGAATACGGCCACCGTTTCGAGAGTGGAAGCCGAATTCGATATTGGTGATAATACCGTGTCGTCGACCATTTCCGCCACGCCGTTGGCGGACCTAGAACTGAAACGGACCGACTTGTGGGGGTCTAACTCCAATAACCATGAGCATGAAGACGATCAGATTATCAGTGAGTTTAGGATCACGAACAACGGGCGCTCGGATGCGCCAAACGTAGTTCTGACCGACGAATTAACAGTGAATGTTGTCTTGGTGTCCGTTAGCGGATCTCAGGTGAGTTGTACAGTAATCGGTGGAACTGTGGTTTGCGATCTAGGCGATCTGGCAAACGGAGAAAGCGTCACATTTACCATCGTACTTGCCCCAGTCACCGGCGGCCAGATATCGAGTAAAGTTGGCGCCACATCCGACCAGTCCGTCACCAATACCCTTGATCCCTGGGAATTCCTCTTGGACCTCTCTGGTCCTGATAGCGACCTAACCCCGGCCAGCGCCTTATTGGAGTCGGTCGTAGGGAGCACAAACTCCTGGTCGCAAGTGGGCTACTTGGCCCGGCGTTGACCGCTCTCGCGTTGATCTTGGGCAATAACGTCTTCACCGGCAAAGGACGGCGGACTGAGACGGAAGCGTAATCGCAGCCGATAAACAGGCGCCCGGAATACAATAGGGGCTGAGGTTTAGACCGCGACTAACTAAGGTTCCAGCGTGGGTCTTTTTCGACCTGTTCCTTTAGGTAGTCCACTATCCAGGGTTTGACCTCATCAGCGATGTAGAAAGTGGGTTTCACCAATTCGCTCTCATCTTTGATCAGGCCCTCTTTCTTCGCTATCACGGCAACTTCCGTTCCCGGCATCACGCTTACTCCAACCCTGAGGTTGGCCACCGCCGGGTTGATGCTGCGCAAGAATTCTAGCTTGTTGTCCACGCTCTCCCGTGTCTCTCCGGGCTCGCCGAATTGTTTGCCGATGTTGTAGTGAAGGCCGCCGTCGTCGCACATCCGGCAGACCTCGGCCAACGCTTCGTTCTCTTCCACCATACTGTCCATATCGCTTGGGTTGCCACTGCGGTTGACCATCATAACCAGGCCACAGCCGGCATCTTTCATCAACCCAATCAGTTCGGTGTCGCAGGCGAACGGGGCTAGGCAGGTATTCCAACGGATTTTGACGTCCGACTCGATCAATTGACTGCAAAGTGATTTGGCGTGATCCAAGGGCAAATTGAACCCGTTGTCGACGAAGAACACCTTCTTCATGTTGAAGCGTTCTTTCATGCTCTTGACCTCGGCCACGACCTCGTCGATGGGCCTGATCACGCGCCATCCGGACTCGTTGATCTGTGCTTCTGAGGCGCTGGCCGGGTAGTAAAAGCCGCCTAACTTTGTCAGAATTCCGATGCCGAACCCGGCTTTGTTGTACCGGTGCATATCCAAATCTTCCAAACGTGGTGGCTTGGCGAATTCAGAAGTGCAGAAGCCTTCATTCTGAATGGTCTGGCCGTCTTTTTTGTAGACCAGTCCAGGCAGATCAAAGTAACTGGGCTCGCCGTCTGCCATGCGGTCGGCCAACGCGGCGAAGGTCTCGCCGGCGTCGCCGGATAAGCCAAGGTCAGCGCCCAGGTACTCGAAACATTCGGACGGCATGATGCTGAATGCCGGCCCGCCACAGACGATCACGGCGTCGCTAACAGTCCGGATGCGGTCGATCACTTCTTTGCTGACGGGCAGCGCCCAGACCGTGTTCATATAGCTGTGGTTGCTCAGATTTCGGACAGACATGCCGACCATCTGCGGCTGAAATTCTTTGACTGTTGCTTCCAGGTCGGCCAGGTGGTCGTTGGAGAACATCAGGTCGAGTACTTTTACCTCATGGCGTTCGTGGTCCAGGTGCCCGGCGATGTAGGCTAGACCTATCGGCATCGGCTGGGCGTTCAATCTGCTTTGGAGTTTGTCGTGGCGGTTGGTGGCGATCAATAGGACGCGCATTCAGTCCTCCTAAAGTTGGTGGCCCAAGCTGGGCCAGACGTGGCTCGCCAATTATCCACCAAGCCTCGTACAATTACAAAGGGACGAAGGGCCTTAATTATTGCTCCGACACCGAAATGGGTTAGTGCCGCTTCCAAGATTATTGACAAATAATCCGCATTCGATTAGGGTTGCATCAACTGCTCTCAGGCACGAATCGTCTATCTAATTGGTGGTGATATGGTAACGACTATCAACGATGATATGTTCACAGCGGATGTGATTCAGGATCCGTATCGTTATTACGGCCGGATCAGGGAAGAAGACCCGGTCCATTGGAACGAGCTTTATGAGCTGTGGGTAATCACGCGGCACGACGACCTCGTCTGGCTTGCCCGTAACCACGAACAATTCTCTAATGCTGTGTTCATGAACGACCCCCGCCCGGCATACCCCGCGATTCTGGAGTCGGACACTGAACTCTACGACTACGTTCGCACTTATCAAGGCGATCAATTCATCCAGTTCGACCGGCCGGACCACCTAGAGATGCGTAAGGTAGTCCATGGCTACTTTACCCCCAAATCGATGGAAGAATGGCGGCCATTGGTTAGGTCCGCTATCGCCGAACTCCTAGACGCGGCCGAAGCCCGGGGTGATGGAGTTGACCTGATGCGGGACCTGGCAGTGCCGTTGCCGGTGTTAGTCATCGCCGAAATGATGGGTGTGCCTGAATCAGAGCGCCCTCACATCAGGATGTTGGCCGAGAAATTACTGGCCATCGGACGGGGTGAACCGGACCGCATGCGGGTATTGACCGAAGGCATGCAGGGAATGCTGGATTACGTTGACCCTATGGTGGACGAGCGAATCGACAACCCCAAAGACGACTTTATATCGGTGCTAGCAAGTGGAGAGAAGGCCGGCGTGTTTAGCCGTCACCAGGTGTTGGTAAACACTTCGCTGCTTTTGCTTGCCGGTCATGAGACCACCATCAACTTGATCTGCAACGGAACTTTGGCCTTCATGAACAACCGCGACCAATGGGACTTCCTGAAGACCGACACGGAAGGCCTGATGGTCCGCGCCACTGAAGAGGCCCTTCGTTTTGACTCCCCGGTGAAATCCATCCAACGTCTCGCCTCGGAAGACGTGGAGATGCGCGGGAAGCAGATCAAGAAGGACGACCGCATCCGCTGGTTCATGTCCTCGGCCAACCGCGACCCCAACAAATTCGAGAACCCAGACACCATGGACATCACCCGGTGGCCGAACCCACACGTGGCCTTCGGCTCCGGTGTTCACCACTGCCTGGGCGCCACCATCGCGAGGGTCGAGGGACAAGAGGTGTTCAAGGCTCTGGCCGAGCGGTACCCCAATCTGGAGCTTAAAACACATGACATGGAGTACCAGGAAAGCATAACTTTCCGCTCCATAAAGGGCCTTCCGGTCTCGCTTAATTAGACCCCAGGCGGCTAAAATGGGCGCGTCGCCCCAAGTGTGGTTATTAGAACTGGCTCCCGGTATCCTTGTACCGGGAGCCAGTTCTTTTCGTCTCCCCATCGGTAATCCGGTGCCGTTGACAGATAAAAGGTATTCGATTAGTGTTCAAGTATCTTGGTCAGACCCGATTTTGGACTCATATGGTGGTGTAATGGTTACGACTATCAACGATGACATGTTCTCTGCCGATGTAATTCAAGACCCCTACTGGTATTACGGCCAGCTTAGAGACGAAGACCCGGTCCACTGGAACGAACTTTACGAATTATGGGTGATAACCAGGCACGATGACCTGGTCTGGCTCACCCGGAACCATGAGCAGTTCTCCAACGCCGTGATGGCCAACGACCCGCGTCCCGCCTGGCCGGCGATCCTTGAGTCGGATAATGAGATCTACGACTACACGCGGCGATACCAAAGCAAGATGTTCATCCAATACGACCGTCCGGAGCACCTGGAGATGCGGAAGGTCGTGCATACCTACTTCACACCCAAGTCCATGGAAGAATGGCGGCCTCTGGTCAGAAACGCCACCAACGAGTTGCTCGACGCGGCTGAGGCCAGGGGTGATGGGGTTGACTTGATGCGAGACCTGGCCGTGCCCCTTCCGGTTCTCGTGATAGCAGAGATGATGGGTGTGCCTGAAGAAGAACGACATCACATCAGGATGTTGGCTGAAAAACTGTTGAGCATCGGCCGGGGTGAGCCCGACCGCCTCCGGCAGTTGTCTGACGGCATGAGAGGAATGGACGAATACGTAGCGCCGATGATTGAAGAGCGGATGGTTAATCCCAAAGACGACTTCATATCGGTGTTAGCCAGCGGCGAGAAAGCAGGCATATTCGACCGTGAGCAGGTCCTTGTTAACACGGCACTGCTGTTGCTGGCTGGTCACGAGACCACCATCAACCTGATCTGCAACGGTACCATGGCCCTCCTGAATAACCGCGATCAATGGGACATGCTAAAGGCAGACCCGCAAGGAGTCATGGTCCGGGCAACTGAAGAAGCCCTCCGTTACGATGCGCCGGTCAAGTCCATCTCACGAATCGCCGCGGAAGACGTGGAGATGCGCGGGAAACTCATCAAGAAAGACGACCGCATCCGGTGGATCATCTCATCTGCCAACCGCGACCCTGAAAAATTTGAGAACCCGGACACGATGGACATCACCCGTTGGCCCAATCCCCATGTCGCCTTCGGCGCCGGGATACATCACTGTTTGGGCGCTACCATCGCCCGAGTAGAAGGACAAGAGGTATTCGGTGCATTGGCCGAGCGGTACCCGAATATGGAATTGAAGCAAAATGACATGGAGTACCAGTCCAGCATCACATTCCGCTCCATAAAGAACCTGCCGGTTGCCTTAAGTTAACTCGCAAGGCAGGCCTCGATTTCGAGCACCAAAACTGGCTCCCGGTTATATCTCACCGGGAGCCAGTTTTAGTTTTAACGGCTAACGCCTAGGTATGGCAGGTTCATAGATGACCTGTTGGGCGCTACTCTGGCTCGAGTCGAGGGGCAGGAAGTATTCCGGGCGCTGGCCGAACGATACCCAAATCTTGAACTAAAGAACCCTGAAATGGAGTACCGGGAGGGCATCGTATTCCGCTTGATCATGGAAATGCTGACCTCGCTTAACTAGTCTCTGATTCGGCCTAAAATTGAGCTCCAATACCGGTTCCCAATGACATTGACACCGGGAGCCGGTTTACATATTGTGATACGGTGCCAGCATATCTATAGGTTATTTGAGACTGGTTGTTTGGGATTCCAGTGGAGTACGGAAGGGTTGAGGATGGGCCGCATGTTCGGGGTGATTTGGACAGACACCAGGGGCAGAGATTCGAGTGGGGCTTCAAGTCCACCGCGCCTATTCTGCGGGCGGACGGTTTTTCGGATCTTTTTTGAGGGCTCACGGCCATGATCCAATCATCTGCCAACGGCCTGATGGAGCGCAGGGTCGGTGAGGTGGTTGAGTCCACTTCGACGTCCTTCATGGCCCAGTGCTATCAATTGGAGGGCGCTCCCGCCCTTGGGGCGTTAGTGCGCACCGATTCCCCAGATATCTACGGCGTGGTCGGCAGTGTCACGACCGAGCCTCTGGACTCAGCAAGACCGGTGTTGGCCCGAGGAGAAGACGCGGCCACCGAAGAGGATGTGATCCGGGACAATCCCCAGTTGGCCCGGTTGCTGACATCCCGTTTCGAAGTATTTATCGCCGGACACATTGAAGACGGTGTCACCCGCCAGTACCTACCGCCCAGGCCCCCACGGGTCCATTCCTTTGTGTATGCCTGCAACATTGGGGAAATCTCCGCTTTCACCGAAAGACTGGACCTGCTTCGACTGCTGCTCAACTCCGGCGCTTCCCATTCTGATGAGATAGTTGGCGCCTGCATCAGGCAAGCTGCCCAGTCCCATGACCAGCCATCTGACTTTCTGGCCAACGCCTGCCGGATTTTGGCTGTTGAACTCTCCGCCGACGTTGCCCGGTTGAACTCCATATTGCGAAGAGTGGCCCCGTGACCCAGCCCTTTGAACCTAACGGCGCCGGAAAAGGCCGGCTCGCCGCGCAACAAGGGCAGCCTCTCGGGATGGTTATCGAGGGCTCGGTCGCCAACGGGGTGGAAATCCGATTGGACCCGGATGTGTCAGTTGAGCAGATCAAAGTCGGCACATTCGTTACGCTCCAGGGGTCCAACAACCGATTCTTTGGCGTGGTCACCGATGTGGGTCTGGGCAGCACCGACCCGCGCATGAAGTACACCCCTCTTCCAGCTGACGACCCCTTCGTGATCCAGGCGTTGCAAGGCACCGTGGCCTTCGGAACAGTGTCAGTCCTGCCCCAGTTGACCATGCCTGACGTGATGGGCGACGACCAAGGCCCTGCCGCAGCCAAGAGCATCCCCGCCCACTTCTCACGGGCGTTCACCGCCTCCCAGGAGGATGTTGAAACGGTATTCGGCAGCGAAGAGGACGGCAATTTTTGGATCGGCAGTCCTTTGGACATGGAGACCAAATTGTGTCTGGACCTCGGGGAGTTGGTCAAACGCTCCATGGGGGTGTTCGGCAAGAGCGGCACCGGAAAGACTTTCCTTACCCGGCTGCTGCTGGCCGGTATTCTTCAGAACGGCGAGGCATCCTCGCTGATTTTCGACATGCACAGCGAATACGGCTGGCAGGGCCAAGATACCGACAAGGGCGTTACGGTCAAAGGTCTGAAACAACTGTTTGGCGCCAAGGTCTCCACCTTCACCCTGGACGAAGAGCACTCCCGCCGGCGAGGCCTTTCCACGGATGAGACCGTGCATTTGGGCTTCAATCACGTCGAGCCGGAAGACGTTGAATTGCTCCGCGAGTCGCTGAACCTATCTGAAGTCGCGGCCTCTGCCGCCTACAACCTGAGAGAGAAGTTTGGAGAGGACAACTGGCTCAAGGATTTCTTGGATACCGGCAAGAACGGGTCGCTACTGGAGTTGGCCGAGGAGCTACAGGTCAACGCCGGCGCTCTCAGGGCGCTATACAACCGGATGCAGCGATTCACTCGTCACGGTTTCATGGTGGAGCACAGCCGGGTCGACACCGCCGCCCAGATGATCGAGCACCTGGAGCGCGGGCAGCATGTTGTCTTGGAGTTTGGCCGTTACGGCGACGACGAAGCGGCATATATCCTGGTCAGCAACCTCATTACCCGCCGCATCCACCGCAAGTACGTCGAGGCTAAAGAGTCGGCCATGGGCGGCGCTGGAAAAGAGCCGCGCCCATTGGTGATAGTCATTGAGGAGGCCCACAAGTTTCTCAACAGCGCCGTGGCCTCCCAGACGATCTTCGGGATCATCGCCCGGGAATTGAGGAAGTACAACGTGACGCTGATGGTCATCGACCAGCGGCCCAGCGGCATCGACTCCGAGGTGCTCAGCCAGGTTGGCACCCGTTTTAGCTGCTTGCTGGACAACGAACGGGACATCGACGCCGTGCTGTCCGGCACTTCAGGCAGCCGCGCCCTCCGTTCTGTACTGTCACGCTTGGAGGCGAAGCAACAAGCCCTGGTGTTCGGCCACGCCCTGCCCCTGCCGGTGGTGGTCCGCATTCGTGACTACGGCCCCAATTTCTACGAGACCATCCAAGGCGGAGGCGACTCTGAAGAAGAAAAGAAACGCAAGGTGGACGAGCTTTTCGGAGGCTAGACCGCTATTCCTTCCGTAGCGCCTCTAACTGGGCGATGATTTGATGATTGGTTGTGCGGTCATTGTAGTGACGGCCTATGTACTCTTAGAGTATGTCGCCGTTCTTGTCGATAACGAAGACTGAAGGCGTGTCGTAACCGTCGTTCAGGGTGTCGGACACACCGAATCGTTGGATCACCACAGCCTCCGGGTCGAAAAAACCGGGAAACCAAGATCTAGGTGGTTGATTGCCGGCTCTGCTTCCGATAGCTGGCTATCGCTAACCGCCAAGGTTTCGGCGTCCAATCCGCCGATCGTTTGGTAGTCCTTTCGCAACTCGACCAGTTGCTCGGGGCAATGGATTTACCAGAAGCCTCAGTAGAAAACCAGCACCACGTTTTCCCTTCCGGCGTAGGTTTTCAGACACGCCGTGCTATTCAAACCGCTGGGCAGGGTGAACTTATACCCAGCTTCGGCAATTACGCTGTCAACCGGCAAATTCTCGCCGGGCGACGCCGGCAACGAATCTTCAGCCGACGAACGGGACCCGGCGCAGGCGGTCAACGCCAGTGCGGGAAGGAGAACGAAAAAGAGCAGAAATTTCTTGTTGGTGAACTCGGCCATATCGGGCAACCTAGCGATCGTCTGCTTTTGAATACGTGTCCAAGGCCGAATCAGGTTGAGGGTAGAGATGGCGCAAATGTGGCTGTCTGTAGGCTACTTGACGTCCGGGTGGTAGTCCATGCCGATGTGGCCTTCCTCTTCCAGAACGGCATATTCCTCGGCGCTGCAACCCAACAGTTCTTGATAAACGTACTCGTTGTCCTCGCCCAGCCTCACCGGGCCGCGTCGAATTTTTGTTGGCGTCTCGGACATCTTGTAGGGCGCACCGGGATAGAGATGTGTGCCCGTGTCTTCCTGGTAGGCCTCTTCAAATGCTCCACGTTCATTCAGATGGGGGTCGGCGTAGGCATCTCGCTGGTCCATCACCGGGCCTGCCGCCACACCCTTTTCTTGAAGTAACCTCATCACCTGCTGGGGCTCCAGCGTTCTGGTCCACTGTGAGATTTGCTCGTCGATCTCGTCGTGGCGCTCGTACCGCACGATCGGGTCTTTAAATCCACTTTCTTGGCTCCATTCGGGATCGCCCATGGCCTGGCATAGACCGCGCCAATCATCGTCACCGGCGATGGTGATTGTCACCCACCGGTCCTCGCCCAGGCAGGGATAACAGCCTTGGATCGCGACGGGATGGCGGTTGCCCAATGTCGACTGGTTGCGGCCATTCATGGTGTAGTCCATGAACGCCTCACCCATGAACGGAATCAGGTTCTCGGCTTGAGACAATTCAATCAACTGGCCTTTCCCCGTCCGCCTTCGATGGTGCAAGGCCGACAAAACGGCGAACGCCCCTTGGGTGCCTGAGGCGGCATCCCCCATCAGGACGCTGGTTACGGCAGATGGGTCCATATCCGAGTACCCACGGAGCAGCGTATGGCCGACCACACCCTCGATATGGAACCCAAAAGACCGGTGGTTCTGATAGGGGCCTTCGTTGGCGTAGGCAGGCATCCGGCACATGATGAGTCCGGGATTTGTCTCCCTGATCTCCTCATAAGAGATTCCCAGCTTCTCCATGGTCTCGGTGGGATTGTTCTCCACGATCACGTCCGATATGTCAATCAGGTCCATCAGCGCTTTCTTGCCCTTTGTTTGTAGCAGGTCCACGGTCATGCCCAGCTTGTTGCTGGCGTGGGCGTTGAATAAGGGAATCCGGTTCCACGGTCGCTTGCCCGGGAGGCGGTCGGGGGTGGCGCCGACGCTCGTGGGCAGGCTTCTTAGGTCTTCTCCTGTGGGCCGAGGTATTTGGCCCCTAGTCATCGGAATAAATTTCTTGATTGATTCAATCTTGATGACCTCCGCTCCCATTCCGGCTAGGAAGGCGGCGCAATAAGGCCCGGCCCACACGACGCCGAACTCCAACACCCGAATTCCTTGTAATGGCAGCTTTGGCACCTAGATCACTCCCATCTGACGCAGGCGAACGATATCCGGGTTTGAATACCCAAGGTCAGCCAAAATTTCATGGTTGTGCTGGCCTAACGTCGGCGCGGGACTAGGCAGTTCCCACGGGGATTCGCTCATGAGGAAAGGCCTGCCTGGCTGCTTCAGAAGTCCGGCAACCGGATGGTCGATCTGGTCAAACACGCCTCGTTGATTGAAGAACGGCTCGTCGGACAGGTCTTCCATGGTATTCAACGGGCCGCTCAGGACACGTTGCTGTTGCGCCGCCGCCCAGGCATGTTGCTTGGACTGGGACAAGATCCAAGGCAGGAATAACTCCTCAAACTCTTCCTTGAGGTATGGGTCCGTTTGCGCGCCTCGCGTATGCCATTTGGGGTCTTCCAGTTCCTGAGGAGAGCCGAGCATGCGGACCGACCTTGGGAAGTAGACGCGGCTGCCTGCGAGAGCGAAGTAACCGTCCTCGCATGGGTAGATGCCGTTGGGGTAGCTGCTCCCGCCGTAGTGCTCGCGTTTGCTGGTCTCGCCGGTGTATTGGTAGGCGATCAACGCCGTCATTCGCCGGTCGATGGACCCAACCTGAGTCTCCATCAGGGAGACATCTATGTGCTGGCCCAGGGCCTGGCCGTCTGCGGGATCCTGCGCCAGAAACAGGGCGCCCAATGTAGCCACAGAGGCTGTGGCCCCTGCCTGGTACAGGATCACGTTCTGGCCCAGCTTGATGGGTTCACGGTCGGCCAGCCCAGTCCCAAACATCTCTCCGCCCATACCGTAGAAGACAATGTCGGCCCCCCGGTATCCAAGGTAGGGGCCCGTCTGGCCGAAATTAGAGATCGAAGTCATTACGAGATTGGGGTTCGTGGCCTTTAAAGACTGGTAGTCGAGCCCGAAAGACTCCATCGTTCCAGGGCGGAAGCTCTCCACAACAATGTCGGCGTCCGCTGCTAGTTGGAGGGCGATATTTCTGCCTGCGGCGGAGGCCAAGTCCAGGGTCACGCTGCGTTTGGACGTGTTCAAATGCAGGAACAGGCCGCTCTTTTCGGCGTGGGGTGCGTCGCCGGGATAGGGGCCTGAGCGCCGGGCCACGTCACCCACACCGGGCCGCTCCACCTTGATCACATCGGCCCCCTGGTCGGCCATCACCTTAGTGCAGTACGGACCGGCCACGTGTTGGGTGAAGTCCAGGACTTTGATTCCGGAGAGTGCCCTGTCTGCCATCACAGACCCCCGAAGCCGATTGCGGAATAGCCGATCGCCCCGATTATCATGCCAAGCACCGGACCGGCCGTCCGCCGTTCAGCGACACCATGTCTGCGACCATCGGCGCCAGGTCCAAGACCGTGCCTGCCGACTCCCAGCGAAGTTCGGAGTAGGCGCGGTGGAGGTTGCCGGCGATTCGCTCCGAGTCGTGCCACTCACCGAACCGGCCCAGGTCGGCCTGCCTTGATGCTTCCAGAGGTGACAGCCCGGCTTCAAAGGCCTGGCGGGCGGTGTCTTGGATGAATGTAAGGTAGGCCTCAACGTCGTCCATCACCTCCGGCCCGCAAACAGAGCCGTGTCCCGGCACGATAGTTTCCGCGCCTAGGTTCCGCAGCCGTTTCAATGCTTGGAGTGACCCGGAAACAGAGCCCATGGCCACGAAAGGGGTCCCTTGATTGAATAACAGGTCTCCAGCGAAGAGCAGCTTGCGGTCGGGCAGCCAGGCGACGATGTCATTTGTGGTATGGGCCGGCCCCATGAAGATTAGCTCGATCTTCAGGTCGCCGGAATAAAGGTCCATCCGGTCGTTGAAAGTTACGAAGGGCGGGGCCAGTTCCAGGTCGCCCCAGTCTACGTTGGGGAACAGCGGGTGCAGGGCTTGCAACCCTGTCTCGATGACAGTTTGCCGGCATAGCTCGTGGCCAATGATGGCCGCTTCCGAAACCAGGTAATTGCCGTGGGTGTGGTCGCCGTGGTGGTGAGTGTTTATCAGGGTCTTCATGGGGAGCGAGGACACCCGGCGGACGGCCTCCAGATAGGCCTTGGTACGCGCCTCGGTGAAACAAGTATCGATCAGGATCAGACCGTCCAAGGTCTTGATGAAGCCAGTGTTGTTTAGCCCCCAGCTCCCATCGAGCTGGACGTAGGCGTAGATATCCGGGCTGACTTCCTCCAACGTGGGCGGTGGCAATTGTGACGCGTGCTGGTCGCGAACGGTGGTCATGTGGTCGTCCTTAAAACCAGGTAACCCGATAAGCGTGAACGTGGAACAAATATAGGGGCAGGCAACCTGGCGGTCAACCGGCTGCCGGATTCCCTTTAATCGGTTCCAGTCCGCAGCTATAATTGCCTGATTCGATACTAGACATCCCAGGAGAAAGCCTCCATGCGCACCACCGCCCCTTATGGATCATGGAAGTCGCCCATTACCACCGGCCTGATCGTGTCCGGGTCCATTGGGCTGGGTCAGGTTGCCCTCGACGGCGAGGACATATATTGGGTGGAGATGCGCCCATCAGAGGGCGGCCGCATGGTGCTGGTCAAGCATGACCCGGAAGGCGAGACTGTTGACGTGACGCCGGAGCCCTACAGCGTGCGGACCAGAGTTCACGAATACGGAGGCGGGGCGTTCTTGGTCCATGAGGAAGTGGTCTACTTTTCCAACTACTCTGACCAGCGGATTTACCGGCAAGAGAACGGCGGAGAGCCTCAGGCCATCACCCCGGATGTCGAGATGCGCTACGCCGACGGCTGCTTTGACCCGGCCCGCAACCGCATCATCTGCGTCCGGGAGGACCACACCGGAGAGGGAGAGCCGGTCAACTGCATCGTCGCTGTCGATGCCCTGGGGAAGACCGAACAACAGGTCTTATCCAAAGGCTCTGATTTTTGCTCCAACCCCCGCATCAGCCCGGACGGCGCTAAGCTAGCATGGTTGACGTGGGATCACCCCAACATGCCCTGGGACGGCACCTTCCTTCTGGTTGCATCATTTAATGACCAAGGTTTACTGGGCGAATCTCAGGTAGTGGCCGGAGGCCGGACCGAGTCCATCTTTCAGCCTGAATGGTCGCCGGATAACGTGCTCCATTACGTCTCCGACCGCAGTGGCTGGTGGAATTTGTGGCGCCACGAAAATGGCCCGGACCGGCAGTTGGCCAAAAGGAGCGCCGAGTTCGGCAAGCCCCAATGGGTCTTTGGCTCCGGCACCTATTCCTTTGCATCCGCCGAACTGATCGCTTGCAGCTACGTTGAAAATGGTGAGTGGAAGGTCTCAATGCTGCATATCGAGTCGGGGATGCTGCTGGCGATAGATACCCCGTTCTCGGAGTTGGGCCGGGGTGACTTGAAAGCTGGCGACGGCAAGATAGTGTTCGTAGCCGGAGCGCCTTCATTGCCAATGTCCATGGTGCTTTTCGACCTGGCCAGTAGCCGGTGGCATGAACTCAGAAAATCCCACAATCTAGAGATCGACGAAGGCTATCTCTCGGCGTCCAGATCTGTGGAGTTCCCGACCGACGATGGCAAGACTGCCTATGCCCTTTACTACCCGCCCCGCAATCGGGATTTTCAGGCGCCGGCAGGAGAGAAACCGCCACTGCTGGTCAAGAGTCACGGCGGCCCCACCGGATCCGCTTCTACCGCCCTGGACCTGGGGGTCCAATTCTGGACCAGCCGGGGCATCGGCGTGTTGGACGTGAATTACGGCGGCAGCACCGGCTACGGACGCGAATACCGGGAACGTTTGAACGGAACATGGGGGATCGTGGACGTCGACGATTGTTGCAACGCGGCCTTGCATCTGGTCTCCCAGGGAGAGGCCGACGGTGACCGCTTGGCCATCGATGGCGGCAGCGCCGGCGGCTACACAACTCTGGCGGCGCTGACGTTCAAAGAGGTATTCAACGCCGGCGCCAGCCACTATGGCGTCAGTGACCTGGAAGCCCTGGCCAAGGAGACCCATAAGTTTGAGGCCCGTTACCTGGATGGGTTGGTTGGTGTATACCCCGAGGAATCAGCCCTGTACAAAGAACGCTCTCCGATCCACCATACCGACCGCCTGTCCTGCCCTCTGATCTTGTTCCAGGGACTGGAGGACCAGATCGTGCCGCCGTCCCAAGCGGAGATGATGTTCGACGCCGTCCGCGCCAAGGGCATTCCCACGGCCTACATTCCGTTCCAGGGCGAGCAACATGGGTTCCGGCGGGCCGAGAATATAAAAAGGGCCCTTGAGGCCGAGTTGTATTTTTACTCCAAGGTGTTCGGCTTCAATTTGGCCGACTCGATCGAGCCTGTGGACATCTTGAATCTGCCGGTCTAGTTCCAGCGGGCTGGACCCCAATACCGCTTTCGTCAAAGATATCGTTGAGGCCGACAAGTAGGGCTTTATCACCACCAGTCGGACCAAGGAGACTAGCATGGAGGGAGTGTTCGCCGCCAGTGACGGCCGCGGAGTCAGCACCAAACAGACAGGTGGCTAGTGCGGTGGGTGAAGGCGCGACTGCAGCCCTGATGATCCGTAATTACCTGGAGAAACAGCAGAGGAATCGCGGGTATTGGGGGGTTAATACCATTCGGCATCGGAATCGATCGCCGAATTAGAAATTCGGTCCTCGCCTACCCGCCAGACGAGTCTGACCGGTGGTCGCGGAGATGGGCGCAGTTGGGGCACCAGCCATAGAAGTCGACACGCTGACCGGTGAACAGGAAATCTGAGGATCCTTCCAGCCGTTCACGCAATTCGGACACCATGCTTTGTCCCACGTCGGCGTCATGCACGCTGCCGCAGCCGACACAGACCAGGTTGGCATGGGGAGAAAGGTTGGCGTCGTACCGTGACTGCTTCTGGAAGGGCAATTCACGCACAATTCCAGCCTGCTCCAGTACTGTCAACGTGGAATAAACCGTGGCCAGCGTCACATAGGGGAAGAACTCTTTCACCCGCCCGAAGATCTCTTTTACTGAAGGGTGGTCCCCAGAGTTAACCACCACTTCCGCGATGGCCAACCGTTGCGGCGTAAGCCGTATCCCCAAAGTTTTTAACTTCGTGCCAAGTTCGTCCTGTGTAGTCACTGCAATGCTGCCTCATTAGAGTTCAATCGGAAGGTGATGGCCATGCCCCATTTCGACATCGTCTCCTCGCCGGTGGTCAGGGTTACGAGAGCCCATCCAGAGGGAACTCCGGAACAAATCGACATACCGCAGTCTCGCCCCTACTGGCCAAGATTATAATCATTGCAACATAAAATCGTCTACTAGGTATGATAGATGCCCAGGCGGACCGGCTTAGCTCACCCTGAGCCTAGCTTCCGTTGACCTCTGCCTGTTGGCCGCCAGACCGGCGGCGGTGTTGGCGGAGGGTTCAATCGTCCATGATCACCGGGATGCCGGCGGCCTCTGCTTTCGCGGCCCACTCCGGGTTTACCACGCCGTCCTGCATCCAGATGTATTTTACGCCGATCTCGATGGCCTGCTCCACCACCGGCGCTACCAATTCAGAACGCCGGAATATGTTGACCATATCGATTGAATCTGGGACTGACTGGAGGTCAGGGTAGCTCTTCTCGCCCAGCACTTCTTCAATCATGGGATTGACCGGGATGATCCGGTAGCCCTGTTCTTGCATGTACCGGGTGACCCGGTAGCTGATCCGGTCTGGGTCGCCGGACAGGCCGACCACCGCGATAGTCTTGCTGTTCTGAAGTTGCTCGTCAACCAGGTCCATATTACCCCCTTCTAGTTCCAGTTCATTGCCGAGATGTACTTGTAGGCCGCGATGGCGGCTGTGGCGCCATCGCCAGCGGCGGAGACCAACTGGGATGAGGAGTTCTGCCGTAGGTCCCCGATCACATAGACGCCGGGCACCGCGGTCTCCATGGAGACACTCGTCGGGATATGGCCGGCGTTGTCGGCCTTCAACAGCCCGTCCACCAGACTGGAATTGGGCTCGAGACCGACGTAAACGAACAGCCCGGAAAGCTCCATGACGTTCTCTAAGTTGGTCACAGTATTGCGCATCCGGATCCCGGAGACGGTGTCCGGTCCTAGGACCTCTTCGATGACCGTGTTCCAGACGACTTCGATCTTGCGGTTGTCGCTGACCCGGTCGACGAGGGACTTTTGCGCCTTAAAATAGTCGCGGCGATGGACCAATAAAACACGCTCGGCGTACTCGGTCAGAGTCAAAGCCTCGTCGGCAGCTGAGTCCCCTCCACCGACCACGGCAACGACTTGGTTCATGTATAAAGGCCCGTCGCAGGTGGCGCACTGAGAGACTCCCCGGCCGAAAAACTCCTCCTCCCCGGGTATGCCTAATTGCCGGAGGGTGGAGCCGGCCGCGATGATCACCGTCTTGCCCCGGAGTTCTCCGGCGTCGCTTGAGACCACCCGGTAGTCGCCGTCCTTGGCGACCTTGGTGGTTTCGCCCATGATGAAATCAGCGCCGGCGTTCATGGCCTGTTCTTGCACCGCCGGACCCAACTCGGCCCCGGAGATACCCTCCGGGAAGCCGGGGAAGTTGTCGATCTTCTCGATGTTGATGATGGACGCCCCACCCATCATCCGCTCGACGATGCCCGTCCGCAGTCCATAATTGGCGGCGTACATGCCGGCGGTCATTCCTGCCACTCCTCCGCCGACGATCAAAACGTCATAATTTTCTGCCAAAAGGGGAACCTCCACGGGTATTGAATGCGGGTATCAATGAATTGTTGGTCAGTCACGGAACAGGCGTGCGCGAAATAGCCCAGCCCGACGGTCTTACTATAGGTTGACGCCTATTTCATGTCAACATAATCTGGCTGCTTTATACGCTTGGTTGCGGCAGAACAGGAGCGCCCATAGAATTGAATTGGCCGTCCCACCTCGTAACCAACCAGGAGCCAACTCATGCCCGGCCTGCTGAACGAAGTCCATACCGAATCCAACGTCATAACCGCCATGCGTGACGGCGTACTCCTGGCGTCCGATGTCTACCGTCCCGCCGAAGCAGGGGCGCCCATCGACGCGGCTTTTCCGGTCCTGCTCCAGCGCACGCCTTACAGCAAAACGAGGCCAGACCTAGTCCAGGAAGCGATGTTCTTCACCTCCCACGGCTATGTTACGGTGGTACAAGACTGCCGGGCACGTTACGAATCCGAGGGCGAGTTCACCAAGTACATCGATGAGGGCGAGGACGGGTTCGATACACTGGCTTGGTTGGCGCAGCAGCCCTGGCACGGTGGCAAGGTCGGCACCTATGGTCTGTCCTACTCGGCGCACACTCAAGCGGCGGCGGCGTGCCTGAATCCCCCCAACCTGGGCTGTATGTGGCTGGATTCGGGTGGGTTCTCCAACGCCTTCCTCAACGCCTGCCGCAACGGTGGCGCCTTTGAACTCCGGCAATTGACCTGGGCCTACAAAGAGGCCGTTGAAAGTCGGAAAGCCAATGCACTTCCGAAGACAGTCAAGGCGGCGCTCGAAGCCCAGGACATCTTTGGCTGGTTCAACCGGCTGCCCTGGAAGAAGGGACACTCGCCCCTGCAGTGGACGCCCGACTACGAAGACTATCTGCTGGATATCTGGGCTAGGGAAAACTTCGACAACTACTGGAGGCAGATTGGCCTCTGCGCTGAGGAATACTACGATGTGTTTTCCGACGTGCCTCAGGTGCATATGAGCGCCTGGTACGACCCTTATTCCAGGACGGCCACCGATAATTTCTTGGCGCTTTCCAGTGCGAAGAAAGGCCCGGTCACTTTGCTGATGGGCCCCTGGACCCACGGCGCCCGCACGCTGACCCATTCCGGGAACGTCGATTTCGGCGAACAGGCAACGATCGACAACAATCTTGCGGAGGACTTCAACCACCTGCGGCTCCGGTTCTTCGATCGCTGGCTCAAAGACGAACAAAATGGCTTGGAGGACGACGCGCCGGTAAAGTTGTTTGTAATGGGCGGCGGCTCGGGCCGCACGAACTCTCAACAGCGCCTGGACCATGGTGGCCGATGGCGGAACGAGGACGAATGGCCTCTGGCCCGCGCCGTGGAAACGCCGTTCTACCTGCATCCCGGTGGCGGACTGTCCACCCGGTGTCCGGAGAGCCCCAGCTCGCCTGACGAGTATCTGTTTGACCCAAATAACCCGGTGCCAACGGTTGGTGGAAACATCTCCTCGGGACAGCCGGTGATGACGGCGGGCGGCTTTGACCAGAGGGAATCGGAAGAATTTTTGGGGTCCAAACAGCCTTATCTACCGCTGGCCTCCCGCCCGGATGTGCTGGCCTTTCAGACTGAATTGTTGGCAGAAGACACGGAGATTACAGGGCCGGTGTCGGTCCAACTTTGGATCTCTTCCAGCGCCGTGGATACAGACTTCACCGCCAAACTGATAGATGTCTATCCTCCTTCTGAGGACTATCCGGAGGGATACGCTCTGAACCTGACCGACGGCATCCTGCGGGTGAAGTTCCGGGACTCGTGGGAGCGGACCGAGTTAATGGCACCTGGCGAGGTCTACCAGGTTGAGTTGAGCTTGCTGCCCATCTCAAATCTTTTTGTGGAGGGACACCGAATCAGGCTGGATATCTCGTCCAGCAACTTCCCCAGATTCGATGTGAATGGAAACACCGGAAAGAACCCTGGAACATCGGCGGTAAGAATCACGGCCCTCAACAGCGTCTACCACGACAACAACAGGCCGTCCTACGCCCTGCTGCCGGTGATACCGACCTCCTGATTCGAGCGCCACTACTCCACTGTCATTCCGAAGAGCGCCGTAGGACGACGAGGGATCTCGTTAGATTCTGAAACGACGTTAAATCCAATCGATGAGACCCCTCGTTCCAGCCGGGGTGACAGGATGCCAGATCCTGGGGTTGATTTGGAGAGAGGAAATTCCCTTTCCCCGTACCGAGGGAAGGTTAGGATCGGGGCATTCCCAGCCAGTCAGGCCGGAGTTTTTAATGACCCGCTAAACTCGGCTGTTGATCAGGGTCATCATGTAGTTCTCTTCGTTGACGTCCCCGTGGCTCTGGTACTTGAACCCTGCGTCAGCGCCGATCTGGCGCAATTCCTTAGGCGTGATACGCGCCCTCTGGGGCGGGCCTGACTCTGTTTCTTTCTTATGCCACTCGAGGATGTAGCACCAGCCGCCAGGCATCAGCATATCCTTCGCGGCCTTCAGAAACCGCACCCGGTCTTCAGGGTGGTGGACAACGAATGCAATAAATATCCCGTCCAAGGAGGCGGCTTCAACCGGAAATTCGTATTCCTCGCATTTCAGAACTTCGACGTTGCCCATGCGGGCCGTGTCCAATCGCCCCTGACAAGCTTCAATCATCTCGTCGGAAGTGTCCAAGGCGTAGACCTTGCCGTGGATCAAGAACTTGGCTAAGGGCAGCGTGAAATAACCGGGCCCGCAGCCAATGTCAGCTATGGTATCTCTGGGTGTCGCCGGACAATGGCTCAACACACGGAATGGATCAAGTGTTTCAACCCGCTCCGGACGCAGCATCCGCTCTATCGAACTGGGCATGTCCGGGTGACCTGAATCGGTTGACATAAATTCGTGAATCTCCAAATCGTACGGGTTGCTTCGGCGGTTATTTTAAATGACTGGATTGTTCGTCGCAAACAGTCTGAACAAACTTCGTTGACACGCCTGAAACCCCATCGTACACTACTCTCGTGATCCCGTACCGGTGGGGCGTGAAACGTTACTGGAACTCCACGCCATTTAGCAGACATCACCTGCTAAATTCCCACTGATTTTCCCATTAACCAATCGCCTCATTGGAGATACCTATGTCCGTCTTATTCGACGAAGACCCCGATGTAGCCCATGCCTTGGAATTGGAAGACCAGCGCCAGCGCGAGTGCATCGTCCTGATTGCATCTGAGAACTACGCCAGCAAAGCCGTCCTTGAACCTGGCTCCAGCGTGATCAGCAATAAATACGCCGAGGGCTATCCCGGCCGACGCTATTACGGCGGCTGCGAGAACGCTGACGTAGTAGAAAGCCTGGCCATCAGCCGTGTGAAAGAGCTCTTCGGCGCCGAGCATGCCAATGTGCAGCCCCACAGCGGCGCCCAGGCCAACATGGCCGCTTATTTTGCAGTTCTAGGCCAGGGAGACACCGTCCTGGGCATGCAACTGGACCACGGTGGCCACCTGACCCACGGGGCCAGTGTGAACTTCTCGGGGAAGGTCTACAACTTCATCCCCTACGGCTTGGACAAAGGAACCGAGACCATCGACTACGACGAGATTGAGCGATTGGCCAAAGAGCACAAGCCCAAATTGATCGTCGCCGGCTGCAGTGCCTATCCCCGTGTGTTGGACTTCGCCCGCTTCCGGACCATCGCCGATAGCGTTGGCGCCTTGCTAATGGTGGACATGGCCCACATCGCAGGATTGGTGGCCGGCGGAGCGCACCCATCGCCGTTTCCCCACGCCAACATAGTGACGTCAACCACCCAGAAGAGCCTGCGCGGGCCCAGGGGCGGATTCATCCTTTGCGACGAAGACTTGGCTAAAAAGATTGACTTCGCCGTGTTCCCGTTCACCCAAGGAGGACCGCTGATGCAGGCCATCGCCGGGAAAGCGGTCTGTTTCGGCCAGGCGCTCAAACCGGAATTCTCCCGTTACGCCCACCAGGTGGTGGCCAACTGTAAGGTTCTGGCGTCGGAACTCTCCGAGGCCGGGACGAGACTGGTTTCCGGAGGCACCGATAACCACATGGTGCTGGTGGACGTGACCCCATTGGGCATCACCGGGCAACAGGCCGAGAGGGCGCTGGAGTCGGTGGGGATCATCGCCAACAAGAACGCAATTCCCTTCGACCCACAGCCTCCCAGAGTGACTAGTGGGCTGCGATTGGGCACTCCGGCGATCACCAGCCGGGGTATGGCGGAAGACGAGGTCAAGCAAGTTGCGGCCATGCTGACCAAAGTGCTGTCTGACGTGGAAGACAAAGAAGCCCACGCCAAAGTGTCGGTTGAGGTGAAGAAATTGACCTCCCGGTTCGACGTGCCAGGCATAGATAACTGATAGAAGCACAGTTGAGCCAGGCGAGGCCCGATGCTATAATCAGATTGATTGTGTAATTCTGCGTTTAATTCTGAAATCCGCAATACATCTGCGTTTAATCTGCCAAGGGGTACCGTTTGCGCCATTACGAACTTCTAGTTGTCCTTAGCCCGATGCTTAATCAGGAAGAGCTCTCACAGACCTGGGACAAAATCAAGGGATTTATCACCACTCGGGAAGCTGAGATTAGTCACGAAGAGCGATGGGGGACACGCCGTTTGGCCTACCCTATCCGCAAAGGCCAACACCGGTTTCTGGAAGGAAGCTACCACCTGACCCGGTTCGCCACTGAACGTGCGTTCAACATTGAGTTGGAGAGTTTCCTGAAAATAGACGACGAAGTACTCCGTTCTCTGGTAACGGTAACGCTGCCGGAAGAAGAACTTGCCGCCCAGGCGGCCGCGGCAGCCCGGGCAATTAGGGCTCCCACGCCCCGTCCTGCGCCCGTAGGTCCGGATGGCAATCCTATCGCGCCTGTCCCTGTTGAAGGCGAGGCCCCAGCGCCCGCCACTCCCGCAGGGGAAGAAACTCCGGCCCCGGTAGCCGAGACGGCCGACGCTGAAGCGCCTGCCGCTGAAGGTGCTACGGAGGCGCCTGCTGCCGAAGAAACCGCAGAGGCCCCTGAAGCCACTGCTGAAGATGAACCTACTCCGGGAGTCGAAGAAGAGGCTGAAGAAGAAAGCGAACCCGCCGCCCCTGAGGGAGATGGCAGCTCTGACGAGGAGTCGGAAGAACCGGCCAATGAGCCGGACGAAAGCGAGGAGTAGAAGGGAGGGAGAGGTGAACAAGATCACTGTTATCGGGCATTTGGGAAGAGATCCTGAGATGCGTTATACGCCCAATGGTCAAGCGGTTACCTCGTTTAGCGTGGCATCCAGTCGCCGGTACACCACCAGCGGGGGAGAACAGAAAGAAGAGACGGAATGGTTCAACGTCAGCGCCTGGGGAAAGTTGGGCGAAACGTGCAACCAATATCTGACCAAGGGTCAACAAGTTTATATCGAAGGCCGTATGAGCAGCCGAACTTATGAAGGGCGCGACGGCCAGACCAGGGTGTCCATCGACGTTTTCCTGAACGATGTACAGTTCCTGGGTAGAAGTGGAGACGGAGGCGGAGCCCCGGCTTCCGAGCCTTATGAATCGGGCGTCGGCGCGATGGCCGAAGATGGTCCGGATAATGATCCGGTAGACGACCTGCCGTTTTAGATCGGCAGTTGATAAAAAGGACTTGAACTAGAATGACGACAGAAGCCCCTAGAGGACCAGGCGGACCGCCACCTAGATTTGGCGGAGGCGGAAGACCCGGCGGCCCAGGCGGAGGCGGAAGACCCGGCGGACCCGGCGGACCCGGCGGCCGTCCTCGTGGTCGATTTGTGCGCCGGCGCAAGGTCTGCGCTTTCTGCGTCGAAAAAGTTACCCATATTGACTATAAAGAGATTGATAAGATCAGGCGTTTCGTGTCTGAACGGGCTAAGATTGAGCCTCGCCGCCGAACCGGAGTCTGCGCCAAACATCAGCGCGCCCTGCGCACCGCTATCCAGCGGGCCCGGCAGATCGCATTGGTGCCATTCGTGGCCTACCACGCCTACTCAGGCGGAGTCCGTCGGTGAGCGGATCCAGCCAAACAATTGCATCGTATTGAATAAGGCGGCGCAGGCATAAATAGCGCCGCCGGTTTCCTCTTCATCTCCACCCCAGGGCAAGTCGAGGTTAGACAATGCCATTTCCTTGGCTCGGTAGGTTCGGCGCTGCTAACGCTGGCAGAAGCGGACGCCGCCGCAACAGGCGGGCCCAGAAGCGAAGTCAGGGCGAAGTTAGCGCTCCTCAGGAAGACATTCAGGTAATTACTCAACGGCGGCAACGCAGGATCGGGTTCGGTATTGGTTCTGTCTTGATTCTCGCCATAATTGGCGTGGTCTTACTAGGTTACTACCAAGAGTTTTACAGACCGCCGAGGGTCTGGGCCGGCTCGGTCAGAAACGTTGAGTTCACCATGGGCGACTTGGTTGCCCGCATCCGAGTCCTACAGGGTGTGAACCGTTACCAGGGCGGGCAAGTCAACCTAAGCAGAGTCCCATTCGAGTACCTTCAGAATCTTGTTAATGCCGAAATTCTGCGCCAGCGGTCACCTGTCTTGGGAATCCAAATTCAAGATGATGATATCGAGCAGGAGCTGAGGCGGCAGTTTCTTCCCACGGCCGACCCGGGCGAAGAGACCGACCCAGGGCAGTTAGAGAGTGAGTTCAGGAACAGTTATGGAGGCTACCTGACAGCCACCGGCCTTTCTGACGCCGATTTCAGGGTAATTGTCGAAGAGCAGCTTGCTCAGCGCGCCCTGGCGCTGTCGTTGGCGCAAGAAATCGAGCCCATCCAGCCTCACGTGGAGGTCCAGTGGATTCAGATTCCAATGGATGGTGAAATCCTCATCAGTGACGTGGCCCAACGGCTCGCAAATGAAGATTTCACTAGAGTCGCCCAGGAATTGAACTCCGCCAACCAGTTCGCAGACCCAAATGGTTATGTAGGATGGGTGCCAAAAGGCGCGTTCCCCGACCTTGACGACTACCTGTATGGCAACGAAGAAGACGAGATCGCAGCGCTGAAACCCGGTTTGGTGAGTGAGCCCATTTTCACCGCCGACGCCTACTATCTTCTGAAAGTCCTTGCGGCGGCAGAAGACCGTGAATTGAATAACACGATGGGCCAGAAACTGCTTCAGGAAAACGTCTTATTGTGGCAGCGCGAAGCGCTAGTCGCCGGAACCACAGCAGGGACCGTGCGCATGAACTTCAACAGCAGATTGTACGATTGGGTCACGAACCAGGTGTTCATTACTGCGCCGCGTATCGACCGGCCTACCCCTGTACCAGATCTCATTTCCGGCGTTCCTCTGCCAGGACCAGGACCGTAGGGCTTATGGCATCGTCAAGCGGTATGTCTGGTGAAGTTCCTGATGAGATTAACGTTGGCCTGATGGGCCTGGGCGTTGTGGGTACCGGTGTGGCTGCCTATATCCTGGGCAAAGCATCATCCCTCGCCGCGGTAACAGGCCGCAACGTGAACTTGAAAAAAGTGTTGGTCCGGGACATCACCCGCGCCAGGGATATCGATCTTCCATCTGGCCTACTGACTACCAGCGCAGAAGATATCTTGGCCGACGCTGAGATTCATATCGTGGTGGAGGTGATTGGCGGCACCGACCCGGTAGAAAATCATCTCAAGCAGGCCCTCGCCGCCGGGAAGCACATCGTCACGGCTAACAAAGAAGTGATGGCTAAATCGGGACCGGAATTACTAGCCTTGGCCCGGAAGAATGGCGCGAACATATTATTCGAAGCCAGCGTGGGTGGCGGGATCCCCATCGTGGGGTGCCTGATGAACGAATTGGCGGCCAATGACATTCGCTCCATCCGCAGCATCATAAACGGCACCACCAACTACATTCTGACCCGCATGGCCAACGAGCGCACCAGTTTCGATCAAGCCCTCGGTGAGGCGCAAGGTCTTGGCTATGCTGAAGCAGACCCCACCAATGACATTGAAGGTATCGACGCAGCTTATAAATTGACTATTCTGGCTTCTTTAGCCTACCGACAACCGTTCCAGTCGGCTGATGTTTACTGTGAAGGCATCTCCAGGCTTGAACCTCAAGACTTCCGCTACGCCCAAGAGTTGGGTTACGCCATAAAATCCCTGGCCATCGCAAACCTGGACGACGGAGCGGTGCAACTCCGTGTATATCCGGCGTTAGTACCCTCTGAACACATGCTTGCCAAGGTTGATGGAGTGTACAATGCCGTGGAAGTTGACGGCAGCCTGTGCGGACAGGTCCTGTTCCATGGTATGGGGGCAGGGAGCGAACCGACCACGAGCGCAGTTGTCGGCGATTTGATTGAAGTGGTCCGCAAGATGGGCAGCCAGTCACGATCGTCCGGTTCACAGGAATGGGCAGGTCCTGGAAACGGAGCGGCGTTAACAGTCCGGCCCATCGGAGACCTTCAAGCACGGTATTACATCCGCCTCGACGTGGCTGACAATCCTGGGGTGTTGGCTCAGATCGCACAGGTGTTGGGCGACGGGGAGATCAGCATCGCGGCAGTTCTTCAGAGGGATACCGATGCGGAGGCCGGGAGCGCGGAGATTGTGATCACCACCCATCCAGCCAAAGGAGCGTCCATGCAGGATGCCCTTCAAATCATGGCCGGACTCTCCCAGGTGCGGCGGGTTAGCAACGTCATTAGAATTGAAGAATGATGCCTGCACATGAGCGATGCAGACAAGATAGGAGACTAGCTTAGCCCAATGGGTGCTGGGGTGCTAAATACTTACCGGGACCTGCTCCCGATCACCAGCGCTACGCCCATGATTACCATGGGTGAAGGCGATACTCCGCTGGTCAAGTCCAACCGATTGGGCCGTGAGTTGGGCTGCCCTGAACTGTATTTCAAGCTTGAGGGTTGCAATCCCACCGGCTCATTCAAGGACCGGGGCATGGTGGTCGCCATCGCCAAGGCCTTGGAAGAAGGCACACGGGCCATCATGTGCGCCTCCACCGGCAACACCAGCGCCTCGGCGGCCGCATTCGGAGCCTACTGTGATATTCCCACCTTCGTCTTGATTCCCAAAGGCGAAGTCGCTATGGGCAAACTGGCGCAGGCCATGATCTACGGCGCCAAGGTCATCATGATCAACGGTAATTTCGATGCGGCCTTGGGTCTGGTCCGCGAATTTACTGAGAAGAACGATGTTACCCTGGTAAATTCTGTGAATCCCCACCGAATCGAAGGCCAAAAGACGGCTGCATTCGAGCTGATGGACACTCTCGGAGACGCTCCGGACCTGCTTTTCATACCGGTGGGCAACGCCGGTAATATCACCGCCTACTGGAAAGGTTTTCGGGAGTACCAAGACTTGGGCCGCAGCCAGACACTGCCCAGAATGATGGGTTTCCAAGCTGAGGGGGCGGCGCCGATTGTCAGAGGAGAGATCGTGACCAGGCCCCAGACCATCGCCTCGGCAATACGCATTGGCAACCCGGCTACCTGGCAAGGCGCGATCGATGCCAGAGACGGCTCCGGTGGGGTGATTGACGCAGTCTCAGACGACGAGATACTGGACGCCTACAGGGCGCTGGCCAGTAAAGAGGGTATTTTCTGCGAACCAGCTTCCGCAGCCTCGTTCGCCGGACTAGTGAAGTTACACGGCCAGGGTTTGGACCTCCACGATAAACGGGTTGTCTGTATCTGCACCGGTAACGGTTTGAAAGACCCGGACTTGGCCGTTAGTAGCGCAGGCGTGCAGGCTGTCGAAGTACCTGCGACCATGGAAGCGATCGAGGAAGCTACCCTAGGAATAGGCGAGTAGGGGGAACCAAGACGGTTCAAGAACAGCGCATAAAGAAAGCAGTGGCTGAGATTTTAGCTGCCATCGGCGAAGACCCGGACCGTGAAGGGCTGCAAGACACCCCTGCCCGAGTGGCACGGATGTTCGAAAGTCTGTTCTCCGGTGTCGGAATCAACACCGACGACGCGATTGATGCTGTTTTCGAAGCCGAGAGCCACGACCCAGTGGTCGTGAGCGGCCTGGTTTTCTATTCCGTGTGCGAGCATCATTTGCTTCCATTTTATGGAGAGGCCCGGCTGGGCTACGTGCCCAACGGCAAGATTGCCGGGATCAGCAAATTGTCCAGGGCGTTGGAAGTGGCGTCGCACCGGCCTCAGGTACAAGAAAGGCTTACTGCGGAGGTGGTTGACTCCATATTCAATGTGCTCCAACCGGATGGCGTGGTTGTTGAATTGGAAGCGGAACACCTGTGCATGGCCATGCGTGGCGTTAAGAAACCGGGCACTAGAGTGCTCACATCCGCGGTGCGCGGAGAATTCAAAAACTACCCGTTGGGGCAGGAAGGTCTCCTAGCTCTGATGCATAGCAGGTAAACGAAAGGTAAATAGTGGCAAACACACCGATCACATCGTTCCAAGAGATAGAATCCGAATGGGAATCAGTGCTCCATGACAGCCCAGCCAATACATTGTTTCTGACTCCCCAATGGCAAAAAGTATGGTGGGACACCTTTGGCGACGGCCGGACCATGTGCGGGTTCGCCTATTCGATTCCAGATGGCGGGACGGGAAATGGGATGGCCGCCATCGCCTCGCTGGCCAAGTCGGGCGACACCGTCTCGTTCATGGGCAGCCAGGACACCTTCGACTACAACGATTTTCCAATCAGGTCTGGACACGAAGAGGGCTTCTACCAAACCCTCGTGGAATGTCTTGAGGACCAGGGCGTTCAAACGCTGCGGCTGGATTCTCTAAGAGAAAGCTCGCCAACTCTGGGGGTTTTCCCGGAAATTGCCCGCAGCCGTGGCTATAAAGTAGAGATCGAACAAGAAGACGTAACCTCAGGCATAGATCTGCCGGGCACCTGGGACGAATACTTGGCCCTTCTGAGCAAGAAAGACCGCCACGAACTGCGCCGCAAACTGCGCAGGATGGACTCACAGACCGACTGGAAATGGTACAGCGTAACGGACCCCGCTGAGGTCGGTGGACGACTGGGTGAGTTCATATCGCTGATGCGCTTGAGCCGCACCGACAAAGACGAGTTCATGACCCCCGAAAGGGAGCGGTTCTTCCACAACATCACCCAGCGCATGGCTGAGTTGGGACAACTCCAATTGTTTTTTCTGGAAATGGACGGCTCTACCGTGGCAACTTGCCTCTGTTTTGACTACGAGGGCTCCCGCTTGTTATACAATAGTGGTTACGATCCCGAATATGGCTACTACAGTGTGGGCCTTTTGCTCAATGCGATGAGCCTAAAGGACGCCATAGACCGGGGCCTTGCTTATTTTGACTTCTTGCGCGGCCCAGAGCCTTATAAAGCGCATCTGGGTGGCCAACAAAGGAGCCTTTATCAGATGGTGGTAACTAAGAGTTGAGCGTGCAAAGAGCGGCATTTATCACGCTCCACGCCTGCCCTCTGGCCGCCCCTGGGCAGGGGAAGTCAGGTGGCATGAACGTCTACGTAAGGCAATTGGCCTCGGCCCTAGGGAATATGGGGATGGAGATAGACATCTTCACCCGGGAACATTCCGATGTAGTCAATCGCATTGAGACTATCGGGCCGAACGTTCGGGTTATCCATATCGCGGCGGGCGACACTGAAGCCCATGTCGGAGAACTCTACGCCCACCTCCCTGCGTTCCTAAAGCAACTGAACGCTTTCAGAGAAGAAGAGGGACTTAAATACGACGTAGTCCACTCCCACTATTGGCTATCCTCATGGGTCGGACGGGAGCTATCCCAAGCGATGGGCGTCCCTCACCTGGTGACCTTCCATACTTTGGGCCTGATCAAGATGCAGTCTCGGGCCGGAGAAGTCGAACAGCCCGAAAGACCTGTGGTCGAAGCCGAGGTCATGGCTTCCGCTGACCGGATCATTGCCTTCAGCCCCCATGAGCGAGATGCCATGGCGCGTCTCTACGGCGCGGACGCGGCGAAGGTATCGCTGGTGCCCTGTGGAGTCGATCTATCAGTGTTCCGACCCTTGGACCAGAAGATGGTCCGGGACCGCCTAGGGTTGAACGGAGAAAAAATCCTCCTGTATGTCGGCCGGGTTGAGCCTCTGAAAGGTCTGGAA